>Ga0315914_1004745_pt1 | contig 20173 bp, 13 predicted proteins | sample MpolenodulesMG_FD_203920 | JGI IMG/M metagenome (GOLD analysis project Ga0315914, IMG submission 203920) | Medicago polymorpha root nodule microbial communities from Los Angeles, California, United States - elongated nodules | ecosystem: Host-associated > Plants > Roots > Nodule | place: USA... | reverse complement strand
GTATTTATAACTTCATAAATTAAATTTTGAGACCTTTGATATTTTTTATAATTAATTCATATTTTTATTTGATTATTTTTTTATTAATTAATAAAATGATATTAATGATAATTTTATAATCGTATTTTTCGAGATTTGAATCCCCTCTCTTAAATTTATAAATATAAAATCAAACTCTTATAATTAAACTACACCTCGTAAGACTATTTGGCTGCATTTTGTGTAACCAAAAATTTATGAATTGCAAATTTTATCACCATCGTTAATTCTTTTGATTGATATAATATTACCCTTGGATTTCTAATGTGACGAACCCCTTATTTTATCCCTGGATTTTTAACTATGAATATATGTTATGTGAATGATTGTCCTTCATGGAATATGAACAAGTTTAATGTTATTATTTTGTTATTGTTCTAACCATCTATAGAGTTCTCCAATGTGGTTGTTAGAGCCCTTGTTTGACTTGTTGAAGGAGTGAGAAAAACATATTTTATTTTATTTTATAATTTAAAATATCTCGGTTGAGTCTAAATTATTTGATATCTTAGTCCAACGGTCACCGATATCGAAAATACATAAAAGAAAGCCTCATCCGTTTTTTTTACTATGCGTGATGTATACAATATAATCCCACTTAAGGGGGAGTTTGTCTTACATCACTCCACGTTTTTTGGATAACTTCTTTTATTGTGTACAAGTTTAGTTGCTCGCCCTAAATATGAGTTGATTATTCTTATGTTGATTCTCGCATGCAACTTTTTCACACAAGTTACTCAAATAGTTGGAAGTTTATAAAACATCCAAGCACGATCTGAATTCTATGCCTAAAAATAAATGAATTGGATAAGAAAAAACACCACCCGTATACTTGATATTTCAATTAGTAATTTCTTTCTTCTCGTTGATAACTTGTGGCTAGGATATCAATTTACATATGTAAGTGAGGATCTTGTACACGACTGTCTCATTTAGGACCTTACAGAAGAACATCAAACGAGATAGTAGTCAACGCCTTGCTCCGTTGACATTCCTATTTGTGGCGTTGAAGTAAGCATTTGCGGACATTTAAGTTGACTTTAGAACGTCAAATTTTAAGGTTTCCAAATGTAAGCATGAAGTGTGGAATAGACTGATTAAAATGAATATGAAGAAAAACATGGAAATTTTAAAAGAGTGCACATTTTGCATACAATTATTCTATAATGAATATTCTATTAGACATGAAAAAACTTCGAATCACGGGTTAGTTTTGTGATACTAAAAATTCATGCTTCTTATGGTCAAGAATTTATTTATTTGTTGAATGATTTTGAAAATCATTATCACAAGGACTTTTTGTCTTATCTAATTTAATTAATACTTATATTTTAACCTAATAACGCAGATACCATTGCAAAAAACAAAAGCTCAGTGGTTGCTTACACCAGCCACACGTTAGAATGACATCAAATTTTAGAATATATACTTTTGTTTGGTAATTTTGTTGGGAAGCAGCAATAGGTGGGCAAGTCCATTTTTGGTATTTGCATGTCAACTATTAATAGTATTTTACTGCTGTATTGATGGAATAAAAACCATGTGTTACGAAATTGAGCATACTCAGCAGCAAATTTGTCAAGAAACACGAAGCCAGGACACATAAATGGTAGATACATCTGAATTCACATTGAAAAAGACTTTGATGCGGATAACAAGTTAGCAACAACTTTAACTAAGCTTAAGTTTAAATAATCTTGCCATAAACATCCAAGCTAGATGAAATTTATAATATAGTCTCAACTCTACTCTGGGACAGGTTACATTCAAGAAGAGCTAATTAATGTTACTTTATTTTTTTTTATCTAACGGAATCATACTATTAAAAAAAGATGAAACAGATAAGAATGTCGGTCCAATAATTTTCAATAATAAGGAAAACCTAAAACAAGTTTAATACATGAATTTTAATAGTTTTACTCTTGGATTGACCTTGATGGTTAAGGAAATTTAGAGATACAAAAAAGAAAAGTTTGTCGCTAGTTTTCTCTTTCTGTTTAGAGAAGCCACATTTGATAACTATTAACTTTTTCTTCTAATTCTTGTGTTTATTTCAACTTTTTTTAGTAGTATAATTGTTGGGTCATCATGATGAATGTCTAGGGATAGTCATATTGGTTTTGAACAACCATATACGTGAAAGTGAAAGTGAATACCAAATGTCAACCTAAAACTTTAAGATACTAGGTATACGAGTAATCTCATCTATATAACACTCAACATCCAACGTGAAGAAAGCAAACTACGACTTGGGCTATTTATAGAAGGATGTTGCCTATGAATATCAACAAAATTAATTTTATTTTTTTTGGAGAAATGTGTATGAACAAGAACGACATGACCTGCAACTTTTATTTTGGTAGACCTGAAATTTTTTGTTCATAAGCAAATAGAGTGATTCATGATTGCAATGCCAGAAAAGTAAATAAAAAAATTACGTTACTATCCATATAATTAAGCATGTGTATTGTGCTACCCATATATTACTGATGCACTGGAGTGAATGATTCAAGGTCATACATATGGTGGTGTAAAGATCTTCATGTCTTGTACTGGTGTAGGTCATACATATGACGTGTAGTTCTAGTGGACGTTTAATTTCTCAAACATTATAATATTTGCTTGTATTCTTTTGGCTCATAGAGTAGGTAAATTTTATGGTACATCCAAAAATTTAAGTGTATTAGTACATTTCTTTAAAAAAGTGTATTAGTACATCTAATCTTTAAATTAACAATTAAATAAGTTATTTTTTTAAGAAAAAAATTATTTTCTATCACCCATAATTATAATAACTAAATCTTATTTACGAAAAACGTCGATGAAATAAAATTTAATTTTTCTGAATTTTTATTATTCATAATATAGAATTTTGATTATTTTTTACGATAAAATGTAAAAAATTCAGTATGATTTTTATAATCAATTAAATGATGTTTTTTCTTATAAAATGAAAATTTTCTAAAATATAAATATCAACAAATAACTCTTTATTTCATAAAAATGATAGTAAATTTATAAATTTTTGAAGCAACAGTACAAGTACACCTTAATTTACGAGTGTACCGTAGAAGTTTCCCTCAAATTATTTTTATACTTTGTGAGTTTGTTAATTATATAATCATCTTTGCTTGTTAATTTTTGTTTTTAAGGATTAGACCCGCCAAGTAAAACATCTAAAAGTAACTCCAAAAGAAACTAATTTATCTTCATGGGAAACTGTCCAAAACCAAATAGAAGAAGTATAATAATTACAAATTACTCCAACGGTTGTGTATTGAGGATTTTATTTTTAAAAATTTAGAGGATAGAGTAAGGACTTTTATTTTTTAGTTACAGGATAGAGTAAGGACTTGAGTTTTCCTTTTTTTTTTAATAAACTCATGATAACAAATAGAGAGTATAATATATATACGAATGAGTTAATAGACCTAGATATTATTTAAGAAATGATCACTATTAGTGTGATCAAATATAAAATTAAGTTTATCTAAGTGTTGGCAATTATATTAATCATGTAGGAGTGCTGAGGTCATTAATCATGTGAATATGTATGAGATGAGAGTGACCCCATGTGTAAGAAAGATTATCAAAAGGCCAGACCACTATACACTATCTCAAGTCAGTTTTCACTTTTTATACATATATAAATCAGCTGGGATTTTTTTTTTCTTCATGTATTTTTATTTGAGCACGTTGTCAAATTCTTATTCATTTATATGGCGTTGCTAGGTCCCCTTCATAGCAGGAAAACAATCATCAAACTAAAATAAAATAAAATAAAATGAGGGTGTAGCTAGATAAAATACAAAAATGGACCAACAAAAACTCAACATAAAGCCCTTAAAAAAACTCAACATAAAGAGAGGAACAGAACATTAATCAAGAGCAATACTAATGTTTATGTATGTCATTATAAAACATAACAATATATGTGTCGGTGTCAATGTAGGAAATAGTTACGATAGATTAGCGACAATTTTGGCGTATATTCACTAATTTGTACGATTAAGAGAGCCCTAGGGCTAGGAACCTAGTGAATTATGATTATGAGAACAATTCTAGTTCTCAGACACTTTTTAAGTTCAAGCCCTTCTCTAAAAAGATGTCAGGTTCATTATGGAACTAGCTACCATGATCAAATATCTTGAAAACTTTATTTTATTAAGAGAATCTTAGGAAAGAAACCTAGTTACTACTCCCTCCGTCTCATAATAACTGAGTCAATTGCAAAAAAAAATGTCTCAAAATAACTGAGTCATTTCACTTTCCAATGCAATATTAATTACTTTTTCCCTTTTATAACTCTAATAATACTACTTTCATCACTCTCAATTCAATATATTTCACTTTGCATTTATTATAATGGAGAATGCACCAATACTTAACAAAAACACTTAAAACTATTTTTCTCTCTCTCTTTCATTTATACATTTTTCTTAATATATGTGAAATGAGCTTTTGACTCAGTTAATCTGGGATGGAGGGAGTAACAAGGAGTGAAAGAGAGAGGAATCAAGCATGACCTAATCACTTCATCTCTTTATTTGCGTCATCTTAAACCTTGCCAAGTGCAAACCCCCCTTTGTTACTTAATTCTAATTCAAACTCGCAGTCGTAAGTAGAAATCTCACAATTCATGTGGAGACAAACTTATTATAAATATTATTGCTTAACGACATGTTTAGTACGCTTGCTAAATTACGCATCAAAAGGCACGACAAGTCAAACAAGAGAAATTCTCTTAAATTTTACTGATTTGGCTTAAGAGAATATGAAACAGAACCCAAAAGAAAATTGGCAAAGCATTTGTGCTTAAGCGAATATGAATTCACTTATGTGAATTTGAGGCGTTCAAATCATTTCAACTCCTTCACCATTAAGAAATTTCAAATTCGATTAAGCCAAAATGGATTCTCTTAAGAGAATTTCACTAACTCACCACTATAAAAGGCAAATGGTTGAAGAAAAGAAGGAAACTCTGTTTTTTAAAAGAACAAAATTAGGTAGAGAGAGATCGCAAAGAATTAAAGCATTGATCACCATTGAAGGGGATTAACGCATTCTCTTTATTAGGATCAGATATAATCTACCAAACTCTCATACAAGTTTTAAATTCTAGTTTCTCTTGTTAAGTAATTGTTTAGTTAGTGTTATTGATTCTTGTTTATGTGATTAAAGACCTTGGAGGATCAACTTGTCTTTGATTCAGAAATTGAAAGAACAACCCCAAAGAATAATAGAAAAACAAGAAAAAGGAAAGAATTAAATAAGCAGAGGAGAAACAAGGAGTCAAACTCTTTAGTAATAATCGACTCTATACCACTATTAGATCATGAGAGGAGTTTAGGGGATCATCCACATTGAGCAAAAAGCAACTACACAAGTGTGTTGAACAATCTTTCATAAAAAATAAAATGCGTTAAACAACACATCTTAACTCAAAATCTTAAGGTATTAAACATATGAATATTCTTACTTATATATTGTTCAACACTCATTTTTTCATTCAATGTAGAACTTCTAACTTACATTTGCTACACTACATATTATGTTTTTGTCTTTTGCTATTATTTTGCCCTTCTTTTTGTTTTTCCCTTTATGATTGAGTGCGTTTGATTTGCTAAAAAATGAAGGACATAACATGACAACTCCAATTGTACAGTTTTTGATTTGTAAAAACTGTTTCAGGGACCGGACAAACTAGAGGCAAGGGCAGGACAAAAACTGAAATTGTCCCTCACCAAACCACAACACAACTTTTTGTATCACGTACAAGTTGTCTAAAATACAAAAATAACATTTTGTCTACCAAAAATTGTATAAGACTAAAAATTAATAAATGCCACAAAAATTTAGAGTAGTGATATTTTGACAACCATTTTGGTACAACCTCTGAGACAACTTTGTTGTTCTCTCTTCTCATTAGTCAAAAACAATAGAGAGAAAAAGGAAGAGAGAGAATAAAAACATAATGTGAGTATGAGAGAGAAAGTTGTACTAAATTGGTTGTACAAACATCATTTCTCAAAAATTTATCATGTGTTGTTCTCCCTTGTGTTGTGTTGTTTTATCTTATACTGTTCTATCCAGTACTTGCTTGTTTTGCGGATGAAACACACCCAATGTATTATTGGATTGAAAAACCTCTTGTAATCTTAATCTTTATATATTGACATTGTGTTTGGTGTTATAATAGGTTTTCTAGAACTACAAAAAGTTACCATGATTTAACAAATGTTACATATTATAGCATTGAAAATTGGTGGCTCATAATGATTCTAACAATCCACATAATAGTTCCTAGAGGAAATCAAAGTATAGTTTTATTGTACCCATAGAAACTTACTTATGCTTCATCTGTTTAGTTATTTTACAATTATAGGTTAGGGTTTAAAGAAGGTTTTCTCACATAAAACACAAATGCGATAAAACATGATAAAATTCACAAATAAACAAATGTGGTGGTGTTAGATTTAATTTGTTCATCCTCTAATATATCCTCTTGATCGATTATATACTTTCAGATTTTCAATTCTATATTCAGTTGTTGCTCATTGTGCATTTCCATTCCCAACAAACGAGTATAGATTCATTGTACTAATTAACTTCTAATTGCTTGTTTGGTTAACCTGTACAATAACATTAAGATTCAATAGTGGTTTGTGACCGTAAACCTAGCACTATTACTAACAATTTGCATCTACAGAGAAATTTATTCTAGATATGTTATCTAAAAAGTCTTTTTAAGCACTTTATAAATCACAAAATCAATTCCAGTGTTTTCAATTCGAAAATGCATTAAGAGCAAGAATAACTCATCGATATAATGAAAATAAAATTCTATATAACCAACCATATCATGAGTTTATAAAAGATAACTAACTACGCATAATCCCAACGAAAATAGATTTTAGCTACTCATAATTGTAGTAGCTTTACAAAGGAGATGAAATTGCATACGACATTGATGATTCAAGCAAGAATGATATTCCACCTTGATGACTATGCCTCTCTCTCTATATATATATATGAGATTTTTCCATGTTATCCATATGGACTCCATGTGGCTGAATCGCTTAGCCTTGCCTATGGGCACTCGTTTCCCCCTGAGTCTTGTTTTCTTCATTTCTTGTCTCCATCTCTTTAAGTATTATCCAAGTATGAGTGTTAAGTCCTTTTCAACCTAATATCGTTGGGAAAGATGGCAAAGTGCCTACATTCTAAATAAAACCTAAATATTAAATTTGTGCATTAACTTGGAGAATTTTCAATATTTTCTATCAAATGCAAGTTAATAAGTGTCATAGAAGTGTATTGAAACTATTCTTGCTAGTTTCTATCAAATGCAAGTTAATATTTTCTAGGCACTTAGCCTTTTATTTTGATCTTTTTTTTTTGTTTCTCCTTTCATGTTAATATGATATTGGGTTGAAATATTCTTTGTGGTTTCGATCTTTATATATTTGTATAATGTATTTTGTTCTATTCAAACTAAAATATATCAATATTTCATTCTTCTATAAATAGAGTATGGATCTCTAGCTGTTGCAGAATATCCACCTAATTTCCATTGTAAAAGGAAGAAGAAAATAAATGTGATGTATTAATATAATATGCTTATAACTTTTTCTGAAAACACAAAGTCTAACTAAAACAACGCAAATTGTAATTTTTATTGCTTATCCATTTTAAGAAAACATATTCAAACATAATATAATACAACTAAAGGCTTTTCAGATAATATATTTTTTAGAATACAATTCAAAAATGGCAATTTGACTTTATTTTTTGTACAAAAAATGACAATTTGCTTGAAAAAAAACTCAAAATGGCATGTTAATTCATTGTATAATCAGTTTTTTGGGATTCCTTTTATTTAATCGTATTAGTGCAGCCTGTGGTATCATGGGATAATGTTAATTTATAAATACTTTCTTAGAAAATATCCCAAAAACTACGTATAAAATAGCTTATGTACATCGATGAATCTCAAGATAGTATCAAATTTTGGTTTAAAGATACAGTCTCCCTCCCTAATTATAAGACATTTTACAATAAATATTTTATCTTTAAATATAAGACTTTTTACAAATTTTTAAATTCAATTATTATTCTTTTTTCTAAATACTATCAATTTATTAATACTATCAATTTGTCTTAGAATGTGTAACATTTTTTTTTAACAATAGAATGTGTAACATTGAATATATGTAAAATAATGGGTAATTTTTATTTTGTCAAGTAGTCTTGCAGCTGATGCTCACACATTTAAAATGTGGAGAAATGAGATGTCTGAAGTTCGAACCCCGACCCATACATATATTATGCAATCTTCCTACCAATTAAGTTAAGCTCGCGATGACATAAAAGATAATTTATTAATAGTTGTACATACTTAACACCAATTTATTACTCCAGAAACTTTTGTTAATACCTTTAATTTTTTTATATAGCAAGGTCTTACCGAAAAGGACGGAGGGAGTATAACTTTCAATTGCAAATTGTTGCTTAATATTCTTTCTTTTTTTTGGCAAAGAATGATAAAGGAAAAGAAATAACACTAAGAATATGGTTTTAGTGCATCGGGCTTCAATCTAATGGAGGAGTTTGTCAAAAGATCTAAGTTTAAAGAGTGCATGAGTTTGGCTAAGAAATACACGCTCTGTAAGCACATGTTGAAAAAGAAATGTTATGAATATGTTCCTTTAAACGAAAAATCTTCACCATCAAAGCATCATATACATGCATATGCGAATCATTCATTTGTTGAAGAAGAAGGAAGACTTCTAAAGAATCATCTCACAAATAACCTGATGAATAGAGTTATTGATGACCAACATCAAACCATGATAAACTCCAAATAGTTTATGTTCTTAATTAGAAGAGAAATCAACTATCCAATCACCTCTGTTGTCACAAAGTAAACCGCCAATACCAATGTCACCAGAAGCACCAAAAAATCCATCATTCAACTTAAATCATTCGTCTTAAGGGGAAGGGAGGTACACTTAACAATGTGATGTCGAAGCTTGTTAGCTGAAATTGAATTGTGCATACAAACTATATTTTGCCAAGTTGTAGTGATGTCGAAGCCTGTTAGCTGAAATTGCATTGTGCATGCAAAGGCAAATGAATGCTCCACCTTACCTGGAATCGACAATTTTCGAATCCAATCTCAAATGTTATTATCATTCCACTCTCTACGTCAGGATAGTAGCCAATTATATGTCGTAGAGTAAGAATACATGCATGTTTGAGAAGCTCCCCAAACTCGTCTATTTTGAATACTATCCGTAAAGGACAAAGGAGGGGGTGATGATCAACCCCTCGAGCAAGTAAAACTAACATTCTTAAACTGTAATTGAGCATTTGAAATGTTGACGAAATCAACCAAGTGACAAAACGCTCCTAGCCACATCCAATTGTCATATACCATAATGAGGAGGATCCGCCACCAATACAGAATTGAAAGCCTTATCTCAAAAGCTTCCAATGTCTTTAAAATACAACTCAAAATTAAAGAAATATTGTCTTCACCTTTGATGTTCCGAACTGGGTTGCTTGATTGTTCCAAACTGTTGAAGCATCAGCGAAAACCACGATAGAAATAAACGTAGCACAAAATAAAACAAAAAAGTTTAGTAAATTTTATTTATTTTACGATTCTTTGTAAACCACTAAACCTTTGTTAAAAGATGAAATTATATATCATTTTTAATAAACTAGCCTCGTGTATATAATTGCAAATTATTGGGAAAACAGCAAGAAAGTAGATCTTTATCGACTCAGAAAAAATATATTCATGTCTGTTTAGTCCTCCCACTTATTGCTTAAAATCATAATAATTGCAAATAATTTTCGTAACATATGTCTACCCTCCTCTCAAGTGTATTTATAATAAAGCATAGAGATTTTAATTGAAATATTCAAACTTCCGTTTGATGACAACTGTTTATCAAATCTATGAAAGCAAATAATTGAATTGAGTTAATTTAAATTGTTGAAGAGGGAGATTTTATCCCTTGCTGTGGTGCTACTCGGTTAAAAAAAAATAGTCTTTGAAATTACACTTGAAAGATATCCAATTTAAAATATAAATTACATTCACGCTAAAAAGTTAAGAGTTTTTTTTCTATATAAAAGAAAATGTCAAAAAAGGAGATCACGAAGACTTGTGATGTGTGTATCATTTGATTTTGAGGTATTGTCTTACTTTTACTCATAGTCTTACCATGCTAGGAGGCTTGAGTTAGTGAGTGGAGTATCTCACCCTTCAAACTCAAGCAAAGCTTTGTTGATGAGGTGGTGCTTTCTGATTGTTACATGTTGAAAATGCAAAGGTGACATCGAATGACAGAGGTCTACGGTTTTGTTTACGTTTGATCTAAATTAAGCTTAAATTTATTTTAAGTAGGTTAGATAAAGAATATATTCAACTTTAAATGTCAAACTATATGTTATCAAAAAAGTATTTTTAAGTCTATCATGTTTTTTTTATATAAAATAACTTAAATGTTGTATTAATATTATTATATTAGACATCCTTTAAAAAAATTATTTTATATTAGATATTACATTTTGTGTTAAATTATAAATTTGTTGACTTTTTCAACAATTTGAGCACACCGTCTAAATAATGTTTTGATATTATGTAAAGTCATAGTATTCTTTAAACATAACTTAATTGTACAAAAAAGAAAATAGAACTTAATCTTATTACATATATTTGTTTTTGGTGGTATCGGATGTTTGAACTTCGGATTTGTATGTATTATGTATTGTCTCTATCAACTAAGTTATGCATACGGCGACATAATATATATGTAAGATTGGTACAAAACAATTAAAATAACGACGAAAATATAAAGACCTAAAAAGTATAATATTTATCTCTAATCGTCTTGCTAAGTGTTAGACACCAAATTTTCGTGAAAATTTATATTTTTTTCTCTGATTTTAGCATTTATTTTACCATTTCTAATGTTGAGATCACTTATTTAAAGATATTAATACAAAATAAAAATTTAAGTATTGAAACATGCTAACACCGTTTCTTGAATATTTTGACCAGAACATGCCTATTTTGTGTACTCTACCCCTTGACTAACATGGCACGTGTGTCATGTTTCTTATCCCCATTCAACACGTGTCCTTTGGCAAACCATAAATCTATGATCAAAACAACATAAAATTTACAAATTACCAGTAGATAAAAAGAACTTAAAACTTTTCTAAAAAAAAAGAACAAAAAAATAAAAAAGTCATACCAATTATAATGTGAACAGTTTAATTTTCATCTTTGAATAAAATAAAATAAATTGAGATAGTGGGTTTATGGGTCATAGTCGACGTTAGAGTTTACAATAGAGGTGCTGAATTTTCTATATATAAGTAGGTGATGGTGCTCTATCCTAAGCTATTATTATGTGTATATTCTCAAGAGCCTCTCAACTCCCTTAGACTCTCTCTATTCACAACTTGGCTTTGTGTCATTTGTGTTTTGATAATAAAAGAATAATGGGAAGGCAACCTTGTTGTGACAAAGTAGGATTGAAAAAAGGGCCATGGACTGCAGAAGAAGACAGGAAGCTCATCAATTTCATCCTTACTAATGGTCAATGTTGCTGGAGAGCTGTCCCTAAATTGGCAGGTCTCCTTTCATTGCTCTTACTTTTTTGTTAGAGCATTTTTCTTCAACACCAAATGATGAGCACATAGAGATTAATCAATGTTTTCTATAAGCACATTTTAATCAGTGTTTTAATTTATGGTCATAGATTACAAATAATTACGATCAAATGCAGTTGATATATATAGTCAGTTCCAGAAAGATCAAAAATCTCATCTCTAAACTTTGATTTCGATTCTTAGTATGCAAGTTTGTATAATTCAATTGCAATTTGGTTATGAATATGTCTAAAATGTTTCAAAAATATTTTGCATTATGGTTAATGGGATTTATTTTGGTCTTTCTTCCTATCTTACATTCTAACTTGATAGATTGAGTGGTGTGATGAATAGTTATGTTCAACTTTATTTTTGAATTAAAATGCTAATTATCAAAAAACAAAATAATTTCTTCAATGAATTTAAATTAATAAAATTCAATTGTGACTCAACATGCAGGACTATTAAGGTGTGGAAAAAGTTGTAGACTTAGATGGACAAATTACTTGAGGCCAGATTTAAAGAGAGGACTTTTATCAGATTATGAAGAGAAAATGGTGATTGATCTTCATGCTCAACTTGGGAACAGGTTATTTATCCTCACCAACCATTTCACCCAGTTCTACATGTTTATTTTTCCTTTCTTACTAATGATTAATCAAATTAAATGTTTTTTCTTTTTAATATTCAACTAGATTGTAAATATTTTAAATGAAATTCTAATGACAACAAAGGCACTAACTTAACTGAATTTAGTACTTTTATAGTCATGCCCTTCAAGTTGTAAATAGTTTATTATTTGTTAGAATTAGAAGTAAAAAGAACGTGGTCCATGAAAAGAGGCCTATGAAAATTTTATACTATGGTTTCTCTTTTTTTTTTTTTATGATTTTTAAATACATAAATAAAAACTACTTATGATTAGAATTTAAAGTTGACTGAAAATGAAAGTATTTATTAGTGTATATATAGAAAAGTAAACACACGACAAATTTGTCCTGTGGACAATTTTGCTTTCTTAACTTGCATGACATTGGAAGATGGAGCTTTTCTTTTCAGTGGCTATAAAGTCATTCTTCCTTTTAAGTGATGCAAGAATTACGCATGGGACATATATTATGATGAAATCTTTTAGGTTTTAACCTTTCTTTATAAATAAAATAACTCTCATAATTCGAATAAAGTTATGTGTATATATTATATTATCTATATAAAAGGATAGGGTTTTCTAATTTTAATGTTTTAAAAACTGAATTGAGTCGTTCATAAATCATAACTCAACTATAAGATTAGATGTTGTAACCGGGTGTTTGAACATTGGTCCAACCATTCGTTTGTGAGTTTCAATGATTATTTGTCATTTCTTTATTTATAAAAATTGAATCGAACAGTTCAACAAATTGAAATGTAAATCAGTTATTTGGACGATTCAAACATGATTTTGTCTAAGAGTGATTTGAAACAAATGCAATAGCATACGGATGTCTTATAGAGGTTTGGTGTTCGAACTAATCTTAAAACACTAATTTATTTATTTATTCTATTTAACCAACTTTAACGAGACTTTAAATCCCTAATATTTTACTAATTACTGTTTTTTTTCCTTTTGCAGATGGTCTAAGATTGCTTCTCATTTACCGGGAAGAACGGATAATGAGATAAAAAATCATTGGAATACTCACATAAAGAAAAAGCTCAAGAAAATGGGAATTGATCCTATCACACACAAACCACTAGCACTCTCTAATGCAACTGATCAAACCCAAAATCTACCTAAACAACAACTACACCAACCATTAGAAAAAGAACAAGAAAACCAACAACCTTTGACAATTGACATTGACAACAAAATTGAATCAAAAATTGAGGAGCATAATAAAGAGGTTGAGAAGCCAAAGACTTCTTTTGAGTCACCAACCATAATTGAAATCAAAGAGAAAGATGAAATTACAATAACACCCTTATTTGATACAGTGGAAATAATGGATGGATTTTGTATAGATGAAGTTCCAATGATAGAACCTAATGAGATTATAGTGTCTAATTCCTCTTCATCAACTTCTTCATCATATTCATCAAATTCAACCAATTTCCTTGAAGATCTTCATCTCCTTGATTTTGAATGGCCTAGTAATAATAATAACAAGGAAGAATGCAAAAACAACAATATGGCCTTTTGGGATGATGATTTCATTAGTAGTTTGAATTTGTTCCTTAATGATGATGACAATGATGTTAATAATGGTGAAAGAAAGCAAGAACTTGATGCTCCTCATAGCAACTACTCAAGAATGGCCATGGATTCAGAATCTTGGGCATATGAATTGTTTTGATTTGAACTTTTGTTCACTTTACTTGTAATTTGCTTCTAAGTTATTTTTTATTTTTTTCAAAAGGAAAAAAAATGCTTCTATGTTTTTACAGAGAATAAAGACTGAATCATCAAATAGGAAGACCAAAAACAAGTTTAGCTTTTTTTTTTTCACTAGCTTTTACCTTGTGATGTAAACATGTATGTACAAGATAATGGAAACGTTTATTGCCAACTTTTGAAAGTCGCTTTCAGATTTAGTTGATATGAGTTGAGTTGGTAGATGAGATGGAGCTTATATGAATCTGCTTGCTTGATATCAAATCAAGTGTGGTAACTTTGCTAATTGACAATGAGTACTTGAAAATGATTCTTTTTATTAACTTTTTTTTTTACAAATTAAATATGTTTTTAAATAATCGTTCGGGAAAACTTGGGTTTAATTCGCGTAAAACAATTATTCATCAGACTTTATTTACTCTGTGGTCGAACTTCAGATTACTAAGACTCATTTTCTCTAAGAACCAGGAAGGTTAACGCAATAAAAAAGTGCTTTCAAATTAATATTGTGTTAACCATCTATTCCCTAGTCTTGTAATTCTCAGGTACAATATTCAAATCCCTTTGGAACTGTAGGGCTTAAGCGGTCCCCTCTTCCTTAACAATAAAAAAAATGTTTTCAATTGATTTACTACCTAATTTCATGATTAGATTTATATACTGAATGAAGGTGAGATGATTTATTTATCATGAATGAATCTTTAGTGGAGAGACCAAACTGAGCTGGATGCACTTGGTCGATATCATAAATTTCTCAAATAAAATATGGAAGTGATAGCAATACATTTTTTAATATCCCTCATTGAGTTAGTGAGACGTCTCTTGCATCTATTAATAATGTTTTAATAAATATGAGTTGATACATATAGATGGTTATAGGAAGTTATAGTAACTTCATTTTAGTCTTGCGGTAACTCAGTCATTAATGATGAGCTAAAAAATTTAAGTCGAAGGTCCTGAGCGAAAATTAACATAACCACTATACCTGCCTTTAAAAAATAAGATAACTTAATTTAGAAAGGGAGACTTAAAAAAACGAGTTTTATTGAAAAAGATAAGGTGGCTCATGTGGCCGCAACCATCAATGACACGCCACAATAGATCTTGAGGGATTTGGGGATTATTACATTAAACTAAAAGCAATCGTATAAATGCATTGGACGCTATATCTTCACCTAAAATTTTAGGGCATTAAGTATATGGATCATTTCACCTATATATTGCTCAACTTCTACTTTTTTATTCAACGTGAAACTTCTAACTAACATTAACACACCAACATAGGGTTCATCATGGATTCTATGAATTTTTTAATTTGTAGCTTTACCTGCGATCTTTATCAATTTGGATATTATTTCTTATCTAGTAGAGGTGGACTTGTTTTTAAGGTTGTTAATCTGCATGATTAACTCTTGGAAGACTCATAATCTGTATATGATATCTCTCCTTCATGTTGCCTTGGCCCTTGTGTTTTGGGTTTAATGGAATTGTGAGGGGAGTTGGGGTGGCTAGATTAATTAACCCTCATTTATCTTTAAAGATTTTATTGGTCGATGATTGTAGAGAGATCTCTTTTTCACATTTATTTATTTTGTCTTCATTGTTTTTATTGAAGTTATATTAAAGTCTCATAGTATTAAGATTCGTGAACTTTTTGGATGTATCATGCATATGAGAGTGAGGAGATACATTAAACATTTGTTTTCTTTCATTACAAGTAAATTGATATAATATATACAAATGGAATGAAAAACGAACGTAAATTAAAAAGAGGGACAAAAACTATGACTTTTTTCTATAAAGAAAATTAATGAAAAAACAATGCAAGAAAGAGACTGATGACTAGAAACATTTTTTGGTATCATGATCAGGAGCAGGACACTTTACTATTCCATTGAATATGATCACTTTTTATGCTACGTTCTTCTATGTTTTTGTTTAAATCCAATAGAGAACTGAACCACTATGAAAAGTATGTATCAAGAAATGTATTTTTTTAAAAGAATATACTAATAGAAGATAAGATAGATAGAGGGGCACAAAGTGTAATGCAAGAGAAGAAAAGATAGCAACAAATGCACAGGTGGTAACAAACAGGGACATAAAGTGTTGCATGTGTGTGATAAATAAATAAATCCACATGTGGAAAGGACAATCCAGTGATTTAGTTTCATCCACAAAAACAAAACAGATTTGGACAAATAGAAAAGGTGGCATGGGACTGAAAACCACATATGAGTTGGGTAAATTGAGAAACAGATATGTTACTATTGTTGAGTGTGACCCATGATTGAATAGTGTTTGTAAATGGGATAGATATCTTGGGATAAATTGGCAAAATTTGGTGTTACTTCTTCAAGTTTTCATTGATATGATTTATGTGTACGAAATAAGTTTTTACTTTCTATAAATATATCATATATTGTTTTTAGTTTCACTAAAAAAATTCTTCAAATAATATTCCTTCAAATATTTTTTTAGAAGAATATTGGGTCTTTGTTTTTAAGTTAATTTATATGTATCGGTTATATTTTTAAATGAACTTTTGCAGGCATTTTTAAAATATTGTAAGAATATTTCTTACAAACAATTAGAAATTTTTAACAAAAGATTAATTAAATTTGAATTTTAAGCATCAAAAACTTAAAAGGTGATATTTAACTCATGTCTTGTTTAAAAAATGTAAAATTTTGTTTGAGAAATTTCTATAATATATTTAACTTGACTGTAAAAATTAATTTAAAATTTTGAAGTATGCACATGATAGACACAAAGGTAGAGATAAAAAATTATGACTCAATATTTGAAGGCCAATTGTTTGAAGAAATATTTTAAAGAGGTGAAATATGATATATTTATAGAAACCAAAAACTTGTTTAAAATTTTGTTGATAGATTTAGTCTTTTTAGTTATCCTTTTTGTTGAATTTTCATGTGTTTTCGTTAAGTTTATGTTCTTCTTCATTTTAATAATTATTATTTTTATGTGCTATAAATAATCGTTAGCGGGTAAGATGTCAACATACTTAAGATGTCAGAGTCTATAATGATGCATTTCCATGTTGGTATTCTTTCAAATAAACAGATTTATATCTTTCATTTTACAAATTGATTTTATAAGATTGAATTAGATTTATAAAAAAAAAAAAATTGAATTAGTTATACTCAAACTAAATTTTAAAATGACATCATTGCTAACCTTAGATCGCTTAGGACACAAATATTGTTATTAGATTGTAGGAAATTAAGAAGTCTCACATAAGCGATGTTAACAAAAATTAATGTGTTCCTTAAAAAAAAAAAATAATGTGTTTTCGTTTCCCAAAAAAAAATAAAAAAATTAAGGTGTTTTATAAGTGGTGGAGATTTTAAGTTAATTGGTTTGATTTTTTGGACTATAAATCTCCACACTCAAGAACGTAAACTAGCACACTAAGTTCCGACAATCCTAGTGGTCGTGTAAACTAATTAACTAAAATGCCAAAAATAACTATATTTTCGCACTCTATCTGGACATTTGCAATTATCCAACATGACATGGATCACTGAAATCATGCTTAAGATGATGTCTCTTAATCTTAAGTATGAGGGGTGTGTTGAGTTTCAAAATAAAATTAATGGTCGATGCTAATATTGTTTGTATTATGCTAAGACTTAAGAGTGTATTAAACCTCCAACCTTCCTATCACTCAATATTTAAGTCCCTTCCCCATATATCACATCAAACTTATATCCCTTTCTTACGTTTCTAATTACATAATGATAATATAACATGCATAAGTAATAATTATAAGTGGTGACTATTTTAATTTTACAAGTCAATTATTTTGAGATGTAGCTAGACTAAACTCAATTTAAAAGTTGTTAAGAGGACATTGAATATGAAGGGTATGAATAAGTGTTTATAAGTCGAGTCATAAATCAATTTTGCAGGACTATGTTAGTCTTAACCACAAATTCTAATTTGTTACCAAAGCATATTCAGAATTCTTTAAATCATCGGTTATCAAGTTTTCACTATCAGACTCTCAAATTATACTTAGATGTTTAGTCTTAGACATACAGGGGTATTTAAGAGTCTCACATTATAAGTGATATTGTATGTACAAATATTTATAAGTGACAGCAATATTCATCTTACAAATTAATTTTATAGGGTTGTGTTAGATTTAATTTAACCACAAATGTTGGTAACAAGTGTTTGAATCAAAATTCCTCGGAGAGGATATAAGGTGACTAAGATGATTGATAGAACTTGGTATCATTTGGTGGGTCATTTTTTTTAGATTACTTTTTAGTATGATAAGGGTGTGATATTGATGCATTGTGGGACAAAAAAAAGTGCACAACCGAAATGAGCAAATGAGATGGGACGGTGCGATTTTGGTCTCCCAAAATGAATAGGACACGCATGAATTCCATTGGTGGATTTAGTGGGATTTTGGACCCATATTATATGTGCTTTTCCTAATGCTTCCAAAATGTTGATAAAAGGATCTTCTAAGGTCTACACTATTCCCATTGTCTCTCTCTTCCTGCAAGCTTTTCATCATGATTCAAAGGAAACAATATTCCAATGAATTAGTGCATATATTCACAGATCAGATTTGTTGCTTTAAGGCATTATTATTTAGGTAGATAAGATTTATATTGTTATTTGTTAATAATATTTCCTCTAACTATCCCTTCAAAAAAAAACATCTCACTATGATAATGTCATTAAATAAGTATTCCATAGATAAAATCAAATGGTATAATAGTTTTGGATTCTTCTTTTTCTAAACAATTTTGTTTGTTTATGTGATTATTATTTATTTTTTTTAACAAGCAAAAATGGGATATAATATTAACAACAATGATTCACCCCGCACAAGGTGTGCAAGGGGCAAACCACCCAAGAGTATATACAAGATCAAGGTGCACAAAACAAGGGAGCACCGCCAAAACAAAGCGAATTACAGTTGGACACTCATACAAAGTAGAGGGTGTTGCCACCAATCATAATAACTATTGCTAAAGGTAACCTGTTTTGATTTCACCCATAAGAAGGAATATAATTTAACCTGTTCAACAAGGACCGAAGGATTAGAACCTGTGTTTTGGAACACACGATTGTTCCTTTCCTTCCAAAGCACCCAAACTGAGGCAAACCAAATTATTTTCATAAAGGAATTAGTGAATCTAGGCAACCCCGCCATATAAGTGAATTGTATAAAATGTTGTCTGATGTCACCTGGAGAAACCGAAGAGATATGTAACCAACGCCAAACATGTGGCCAAAGAGAGTTGAATATGTCACAAGATAAGAACAAATGTGTTGCCGTTTCCAAACCTCCGCAACCAGAAATGCAAGCCGTTTCTGTAGGAAGAATGACATGTCGACGCACCAAATTGTCTTTTGTAGGGAGTCTATTGCGGAAAAGCCGCCAAACGAACAGAGACACCTTTGACGGAATGTGTTTGTGCCACACATCATCAACTAAAGTCCTATCTAAAGTCTCACCGGAAGTGGTAAGAAAGCGATATGCTCCCTTCACCGTGTATCCTTGAATAGGATCTAACAACCAACGCCAAGCATCATTGACATTTTCCTGCAAAACAGTGTTGGAAAGTAAAACAGAACACTCTCTCTCACTCTCCTCCTCCCACGCAAACAAACGACGGCGCCGAACCCTTTCCCCTCCCCCAACCACACCGATCTCCATCATCGCTTCCGCCACCGAACACTCCTTATTCACAGATAGCTCATATAAGCGAGGAAATTTAATTTTCCAAAATAAAGTATCATTACCATCTCCCACAACACGACGAATGTATTATCAAACCACCGCCCAACACCCTCTCCCACCCCCTCACGAACCCGACACACCGACCGCCACCAAGTAGAACAATGACTACCTCCCTCCCTCAACGGCCCCCCCTCCTCGTCGTAGCGGGCTTTCAAGACGCGATACCATAACCCCTCCTTTTCTACCAACATCCTCCAACACCATTTCCCTAACAAAGATAAATTAAAAGCTCTCACCCTCCTCACCACCAACCCTCCTTCCTCCTTTGGAGTACAAATAGACTCCCAATTTATCCAAGTTATTTT
>Ga0315914_1004737_pt1 | contig 20188 bp, 8 predicted proteins | sample MpolenodulesMG_FD_203920 | JGI IMG/M metagenome (GOLD analysis project Ga0315914, IMG submission 203920) | Medicago polymorpha root nodule microbial communities from Los Angeles, California, United States - elongated nodules | ecosystem: Host-associated > Plants > Roots > Nodule | place: USA... | reverse complement strand
TTTTTATTTTCATATTGGAATACCCTTTAGACATCCTTTTGTAATACTTTTTATCCAACTATTATATTTGAAAACTCCTACACTCATTCAACACATTATTTTATATATCAATCTCTTTCTATCACATTACGAATATATCACTTTCATCACATCTTTTTTTTATCTCGTTCTTTCTCTTACTCAAGGTGTATACATTAATATGGATGTTTAAAAAGCACTTTACTATTTTTTTTTCTTTGGTAATGTATCTTTTACCTAGCAAAGTATTAAAAGTTATTAATTTTGTTAAGGAGAAATTTTATAAATAACAATGACACTAATGACCTACAATTATACGATGTAGGATTCAAATTTTGTCATTAAAAGTTACAAAGTCAACTTCTAACAAAAGTTATGATTTTATACCTTTACTTTTGTAAAAGTAATTGAGTTTTTTTGGTTGGTGAAATTAATTAATGAGTTTATAATCCTATTAAGTATGATAAATTTGTTATCGTAAAAAAAATAATTATAAGTTGACACTTTTATCCTTGTACACCCTCATGTGACACCGAGGAGAAGAGAGAATGAGAGACAAAATTGATGACTGTGTGGAAACCACATCATCAAGTGTCACTTTTGTGTATGGATGTACAAGGAGTATATATCACATGAGATGGTCATCCTATCATTACTAAAAAATATGACAAATTTTGATTTTAGTCTTTCAAATTACCCATGTCTTAAATGGCCTACTAACATATGCCACGTGACTTCAGCTTACTTGGTGCATGGCTTCGTGTGAGTTAGCATGGACATGTAGCAAACTGCAGAGAAACAATAGTCTTTCGTCCATGCAAAATAAACAGGGTAAGATATCTCAAAGGTCAAGATTAATTCTTATTCTCCCAAACGAAGCAAAACCCAAAGTGATCATATGTACACCTCAAAAATCAGACTACCAAATTATTATATTTCAACCAGATTATGATCACAATAACAAACCACTCATCGATCGTCGTGATATCCAAAGCGTGGATTGTTGGTTGGAGTTTATTTGGTAGCGTTTGGAAGGTTGATAGGTTTCCATGTAAGGTGTTATACATGGATGCTATTATACATTTTTGTCAAAATCAAGATTCAAGAGTGTGGTGGAAGGAGTAGGTACGATAGAAGCGAGAGAGGAAGATCTTCCTTAAATTTTAATCACTTAAAACACTTAACGTAATTTTATTTAAAGAAAAATAATAATTTCATTAAGCTTCCATAGGAAATCTTCCTTAAAACAAATACATATTTTCCACGTTTTATTTATTTTTTTGCCAAATTTTTACTCCTTCCATTTCAAAATACACACTTTGATATTTTGAAAATATTCATTGAGATAAATCAAACAACATTTAACATGCTAACATTTGTATTTATATATTAGTTAAAAAAATATGATTAAAGTAAGCTATGTAAATAATGCACGCTGTAAAATTGCGACATTTATTTATTTACTTTTAAATTTTAATCTATTTTTACACAAATGACAAAAACAATTTCTTAGGTGTTTTTCGTATGGTTCTTAACTAAAAATACAACTTTTTTGGAGATAACAAACTTTGAGAGAATTATGGATTTAAGAAAATCAGGGTGAATTTAGTTAAGAACCATACGAAAAGCACCTAAGTAATTGTACGTAAGTTTTTTCCTTTATTTATCTTCCCTCTCAGGCAATATTTTTTCCATTTTAACCAAATTTTGAAATCAGCAAGAAGTACACATATTTTAACCTAATTTTGAAATTAGCAAGAAGTACACATAGAAGAGTAGGAAAAGGTACACGAAGGATAAACGATCAACCTTGTTCTCGACATGTTAGTAAACCAATGAATATTACTTTTATAATAAAATGTGTGAAAAGGGCAACAATGTACTTGCATGAGGACATGAAGAACTTACCTGAGACAAAAAAAATAAAAACTAATATTTCATTTTAATGAAGCTTCCATTGGAGGTTTTCCTTACACCAAATACAACTTTTTTAAAGTTTTATATATTATTGTGCCAACTAATACTTCGTTAAGTTTTATATAATTGAGACTTTCATACCATGGGTGATGAATACCTTTTTGGCAACACAATTTTATCGTTTTACCCGTCGCATATAATATTTTACTCAAATCGTTTAACCTAATTTTAAAATGGGCAAGAAGTGCACGTAGAATAAATTGCCAACATAACTGTGTCCTTGACACAACAAGATCACAATGGATACCAGTATATTTTTGCAACGAAATGTGTGAAAAATGCAACAAAATATAAATGATTTATGTGGGATAAAAAAAACTTAACGAACTAACGTGATATAATTTAATAACTTAAATGACATTGAATGAGGTGGGAAGAACTAAGAAGTTGAGTGATAAGGAGATTGAAGGTTCGAACTCCACACTCTTACACAATACTAAGAATATTAACTGTTTAAAAAAAAAACTTATATGACTTCATGCCGTAGTTTGCCTAAAGTTTAAATAGAAAAACTTGAAGTTCAAAGTCTAATTAAATTAATGTCAAGTTTTGGCATGGTTTTATTGATATCGTAGGATTAGATAAACTTTATAGTTTCATTCTTCCATCCATTGACATCTTCCCTTAGATCCTCCATCCAAAATCTTAAGATATTGAATATAATGAGTCACTTCTCTTATATATTTAATATTGAGTCCATTAATAATCGATAATGTGGGACTAACCACTTTCACTTGAACCCAACAATTTGGATGAGTTTTAGTTGTGTACTGATCTGCATTGATAAATAAGTGTAATTATTGGTAACTCTAGATGAACTGTAATACTAGTAATTAAACACAAAACGGTAAAGTAATTAATATCCAAAACACACATACATTGAACTATTAATTATTAATTGGTACTACATAGCATGACTAATTAATAGGATAAAAGTACTCATAATGTACACATCTTTCTTGCTTGTAAGTGTAATTAAGAGGATGTTATGATCGATTCCATTTGCTAGAGTTCTCTAGTCTTTAAATTAGAGGTCTTCACACATTAAAACAGACTCAACAACGAACCTGAAATTCAGAACTAGAGGGTGATCGAGTTGAGCTAGAATTTCTAAAAGAAATCTGAAGTAGTTCCCTCCAATGACATGTTTATAAGCTCTTCATGGCACTCATGACTTGCTCCCCCATCTTCAAAAAGCCATTTTTCAAGCAAAGTAAGAGGAACATGAGTTTCCAAGTTTGCTTTAATATTAATCCTTTCCTCTTGCTGGAAGAAGAGACCCTCTTTTGTGTTCAAGTTGAAGCTGTTGTTTCCTTCATGAGTTGACCTAAATCGAGATGCATAATCAGATTTGGATGAGTTAAGGCCATGATGATCTTGTGTTGTGCTTTGCGCTCCTTCACTACAACTTGATCCCTGCATGTTGCTGAATATTGACGAGGAATTTGTTTCAGCTGATGAGTTAGGTGATTTCATCCAAGTTTCCATCAATCTAGAAATGTTTTCATAGCTTGATGCATATGGAGATGGAATATTCAGGTTTGGTGGATGTTCATGAGAATGAGAAAAACTTGATGAGGGTTTCATCTGATCAGGCAAAGTACCAAGGGTTGTTGGGTTATGTTGAAGGGACAAAGCCTCAGATAAGGCTTGTTTGGCCATATGAATATCTGTTTGTAGCCTTCTTTCCCATTGACCTTTATTCGGCAGCTGCGAACGAGATTCTTGATCAACACCTTCATCAGTACTACTTTGATCTTTGTTCATCTTCCTCTTTAAATGTGTATTCCAATAATTTTTTATGTCATTGTCTGTCCTTTGTGGAAGATATGAAGCTATAGCAGCCCATCTGATGCAATCATCACATATAAATATATAGTTTCGTACTAGTATTTGCAGCACACCTGATCTTTATTGTTTTGTAGGTTATTATTTCATCATGATACACTATACTATATATTGTGATTTGAAAATGTTAAGTATAGTTAGATAATAGACTCCATATGATTATATCCAAATTAATTAATTCAAGGAAAGTAAGATGTAGGAAGGTGTGAAAGGAATGAATTAGGTATAACCTGTTGCCCAAAAGAGCTTGGAGGTGAACAATCATTTTCTCTTCATGATCTGTGAAGTTACCTCTTTTGATACCTGGTCGAAGATAGTTTGTCCATCTAAGTCTGCAGCTCTTACTACATCTCATCAAACCTATATAGTATAAAAACAAATTAAATCAAATGAATTAGGTTTACATATATGAATATTGTATGTGAATATATATAGATCTTGAAAATAAGCACAGAAATGAAATAGAGCAATTTATACCGGTATTGGTGGGAACAGATCTCCAATTCCCAGGTCCATGTTGTTGAATGTAAGAAACTAAGATGATATCTTCTTCAGGAGTCCAAGGTCCTTTTTTAATCCCTAGTTTCTCACAACATGGTGGCCTTCCCATCATCAATATATGATAATCTCTTTCTTTTTAGTTATTTTGCTCTAAGAAGAACCACTATGAATTGATCTGATCTGAGTGAAGAGTCGATATGAATCTACTTTATGGAATGTATATATAGATAGAAGACTCCATATATATTACTTGCCTCTCTCGCTCTTACTTCCTTCTCTTAAATAGAGACAACTGGAATGAATTGCCATGTTATGTACGTAAGTTTAAATTTTAAAAACGTGGAAAAAAATTATTATGGTAAAAAATAAAATAAAAAGCCTATGCCCTAAGTAGTCATATTAATGTTTCAAGTGTAAGCTCATTTAAAACCTCATTTTCTTTTCATTTCTTTATTTTTATCATACCATCAACTTATATAATCTATCACATAACTTCCTCTTATCTCTTTCTCTCTCATGTTTTTTTTTAATCGTTGAATTTTATTATCGAAGCTTGACCATGCGCACATGACGTGCCACAAGACAAGAAATAGATATAGAGATAGAACAAAGAAACACGAAGAAAGAAACAAAACACCACGCTGTAAGCCACAACACATCAACGAGTGTACACAAAATATTTTTCTTCCCGTAAATATTACAACATATGTATATCTTTTCAAAAAGCAAGAATTCTCTAATTCATTTAGCATTCGAATTCAAATTATACAGACTGATTCATCCCTAACATCACATCTTTTTTTTTAACCTTCCGGTTCCTAATAGAAGGGACCTTGTTAATCACACATAGTTCGAGTAAAATGTAAGGAAAATCTGACAAAAAAAATAATATAAAGTTGTTCTATATGATTAAGAAGTCATACTCCGGTTACCCTTGGATTCATATATATAAATTTATGTTGTTTTCTTTGTTTGTGGACACCGCTCTTTCTATTGCGCTAACATTTATAAATTATGAACGATGTTTTTTATGAAATTTTGATTATGATTAAAAGTTTAAACATAGATGTTTGTGACTTTCAAATTATAAAATACTCAACAAACATATTTATCTATTTCAATGATACCAACAATATAAAATTAAAAATTCTTAATTTTTTTTAATGACACCAATAATAAACATTATTATGGAAAAAATTGTTTAAGAGTATAATTAGGATAATAAAAAAAGTCAGCTCAAAATTCAATATTTCCTTTATATATAGTATAGATTAAACTTTATTTTTTTTCTATCACATTCTTTTCGTATTCTTTTAAAAAAATGACACTTTAATGAAAAACACTTAAAAAATTATGTTATTATTTTTTTTTTGAAGGAAAAAAATTATGTTATTAGTTGTTAAATTATACGATAAAATAATAAATATTTATAAGATAATTCTTATATATTGTACTTCTTTCACCTTCATCTTATATATTTGTTTTGTTGTTCAAAAAAATATTCTTATATATCTCAAAGTTTGGTTAGATATGAGTTAAATTCATTCAAAATTTAAATTTATTTTAAAATATGACGTAACGTTGAAAGATTTGATGATTGTTATTTTATTTTTTTGAAATAATGGCTACAATTTCAGCCCTTAAAGTGAATAATGAAAAATTTATGGTACAGACTCTGGTTTTATATATTATAATGCATTGTTTCTTTTTTTTTTATTTTACAAATAATGCACTGTTTCTATCAATGAGTTATATTCATCAATAGTTGAATGATATATTCTAAGTTTCTTACAAAATAAAAATAAAAACAGGTGAATTCAACAGCCATTTCCTTAACTAACAAAAGCCGGTTATATGTATGACTCTCGATAGTTCTACTCTCGTCGACACACATTACAAACTACAAATAATAACAGATTCTTATAGCATTTATTATGGCAAAAATCGAAGCACTCGTATAAGCCAATTTGGAAACACTTTTTTCTTTATTAAGTAACCATGTTTTTCTTTAGAGCTTTATTAAATAAGTAACCATTAATTTTCGGGGACAGCTATTGTACCTGCAGCAACAATGCACTCACAAGTGTTGGCGTAGACCCTCTCAAATAAAAGTGTCCGCTTAGAAGATTAAATTCAATTATTATTAACATTTTTTTATGCAATTAGCAAAATTTTATTGATGGGTTATAGATATGCATGGATTAAGTAACAAGACAAGTTGTAACAAGTTTTTAAAATAAAGACCAGGTTATTTGTTGATTGCTTATTTTGTACTGTATATAATTAATAGCGTAATAACATAAAGTGTCATTTTCTTAAACTGACTAATCAATACTGTCATCACAAAAAGCAAAAATACTCCTACTACTAGCAATAAAATACTTCCTCATATTAATTGCTAAGTTAACGTCAGCTTAGGAGTGGCTTAGAATTATTAGAATTTTTCTCTCTGCTTCGTCCTTAACTAGAGTACTACTTTTAGTTGCTAACTATTGGCTATGCATCAAAACAATTGTTTTCGAAATAATTAAACTATGACCTCTTGATGTGTGATTGATCATCGTTGTGGTCCGAAAGACAATAAGGCAGTTAGTTATTTAAGTAAAATAGTGCCTTAAGATTAATTAAGGATTTAGGGAAGGATTGAAAAATTTATTTCCAGCAAACTTCTAGAGATAAACTTGATTTTGAGCACACAAAATTTTTGTCACTACCCACCCTAAATGAACAAAGACAAATATATCGTCCCAATTTTGATTCTGAATAGAAAATATCACTTTTGAGACAAACAATTATCTACTTTTGGGATAAAAAAAATATGAGCCCAGACCAAAATTGCAATAGATATGACATTTGAAAAACAAAAAAGTTCAATTTCAAAAGGACAGAAGTTATTGAGATAATAACAATTTTGATCTCAATCTCTTCCTCTCCAACAAACCGGCCCTGATTTTCTCTCTCTAAGTTTTCTCTTCCAACAAACTTCTAGAGATAAACTTGATTTTGAGCACACAAATTTTTTGTCACTACCCTCCCTAAATGAACAAAGACAAATATATCATCCCAATTTTGATTCTGAATAGAAAATATCACTTTTGAGACAAACAATTATCTACTTTTGGGATAAAAAATATGAGCCTAGACCAAAATTGCAATAAATATGACATTTGAAAAACAAAACAGTTCAATTTCAAAAAGAGAGAAGTTATTGAGATGATAACAATTTTGATCTCAATCTCTTCCTCTCCAACAAGTCGGCCCTAGTTTTCTCTCTCTAGATTTTCTCTTACAGTTTCTTCATTGAGGGGTGGTTTTGGATCAATTTTTGACCTGAAATCACGCCTCTTCATCTTTTTCTCTGTATTCCAATCTAAATAACTTATTTTCACATAGATCTAGGTTTTTTTTCTGTGATTTCATCATCTAAGTGTGGTGGCTTGTTGTTCGTCGTCTTGTACGACGTTGTTTGATTTTCCAACTTCGTGCGGTGTTCATTTGATTCATATTGAAAGATCGATTATTCAATCAAAAATTTGGGCGTCAATGTTGCAGATCCGGAGGCCATGGATATTCCGGTCACTTTAATTTTATCATATATTTTTGTAGGCATTATGTCGTTATATGCTATTAACTTAGATGTTGTGAGTTTATTCGCAGATTCATCCTTTACGTTTTTAGCGGTGTTGAATGATGTAATCTCTCGATTTGAATGAATGAATATCATTTTGTTTTTGTCAAAAAAAAGAGAGACCATTTTTTTTTGTGAGTGTGATAAATGCAATTTCTTTTAACAGACAAAAAATGCAATTAAACATAAATTTTATGACAAAAAATTAATTAGTGGTGAATAAAGTTTTTCTTTGGTTTATTAAAAAATAGTTTTTCTTTGGCTTTTTTTTCTTCAAGCAGTGTATCTATTCATCTCCGATTGACATTGAAAAATATGTCATCGGAAACACAACAGATTCTCACATTCAAACCAGTTTTTTTATCAATTGGTGATAATTAAGATATAATTTTAGGTGACCTTTCATGGATATTAAATACATTTTTGGGAATCCATCATTGGAAATAAAAAAATTGTTTTCATGAAAATCTTATGCTCGGAAATGATTTTATTCCCTGGTTTTACATATCCTAAGGATCGTAGGAAATCAGAGCTACATAGTTCTATATTAGTTGGGACTTAGGTTTCACTGCTTGAGTGAAAGAGTATGTTTATGGATCTGGAGGACAACCTCTTGTCCTCTTGTTAAGGGAACTTTTCTCTTGAATATATCTTTGGTTTGTTACACGAGTTGGCGTGGTTGTTCTTATCCTATAGTTGGGGACGAGTTTATCGGTTGTCTTTATCTGATGGGTGGGATAATTTTATCTAACTTGGTTGTCCCTTATGGTATGTTTGGATGATCACAGAAAGTGAAAGGAAAGATAGCAAGAGGAAAGATTGTTGAAGGAATGAAAATGAGTAGAAAGTGAATGGAAAGGGAGATGATTATTTAGTTGTTTGGTATCAAAGAAAGTGGAAAGAAAGTTGAAGGAAAAATAGATCTATTTTTATTAAATGACATAAATATCCCTACAATGATATATATGTATATACACACACACACGTATACATACATAATAAATATTAAATTTACGGTATAAAAGTAATTAAATTTAGAACATGCCTTAAGTATATGACGTCATAAATGATAAAAATGAACATATGGTAATGAAGAAAAATACTTCAAAAACTGAGGATTATGTTGTCATTTCACCATATTGAAAGCTCATCTCACACTTTCTTTGCTTTAATGGGAGGAAAGTTTTTTAATGTGGGACCCGCCTAAATGATACTTTCTTTCCTTACTGACAGAGCATCCAAACAATGGAAACATAATTTTCCATAAACTTTCTTTCCTTGTTGTTTTCCATCCAGTCTCTTTCCTTAGAACCAAACAATACCTTAGGGCTATATTTCTTTATGACGGTCCAATGTTGATGAGACAAAAACTTTTTTAGCTCCATCCTAGCTAGACATGAGAATAGTCTTAGGAATTGGTAGATATGCGGGATTCCTTCTTTGATCGGTAGGATTAAGAAGTCTTGTTTGAAGTTTTTGTAGGATAGGGTCTGGAAAAAAACTGAATAGGACAATTTTTATCTAAAGTTGATAGAGAAGTGATGATCAATTCAATAACCCAGGGACAGATGTATTCAAGGGCTATGTGAGGTTAAAGCCGCACATGACATTTCCCTACTTTTTTTTAAGGGTTAAATATGTTTTTAGTCCTTACATTTTCCGCTCCTTTGAAGAATAATCCCTACATTCATTAAATATTTTAAAAATCCTCACATTTTATCTCCGTTATCAAAATTAGTCTCTGCTGTTAATTCTCTAACGAAATGCTGATGTGGCAGTTAGTGACTACCAATTATTTAATGGTTAAATATGTTTTTGGTCCCTACATATTGCGTGACTTTGAAGAATAGTCTTTATTATTTTAGGGATTTTAAAAACATTTTTTGAAATGCAAGGACTATTTTTCAAAGTCACGCAAAATGTAGGGACAAAAAACATATTTAACCTTAAAATAATTGGAACCCACTAACTGTCACATCAGCATTCCATTAGAGAATTAACAAAATGGACTAATTTTGATAACGGAGATAAAATGTGAGGATTTTAAAAACATTTAATGAAATGTAGGGACTATTCTTCAAATGGGCGCAAAATATAAGAACTCAAAACATGTTTAACCTTTTTTTTATATATATTATAAAAAAATGTAATAGCCATTTTGGTCCTTGAATGTGTAATAAATAATCATATTAGTTTCTCAATGTATTAAAATTGTAAAATAATCTCTGATTTTATACTTTGTTAGTCATAATAATCCATGAAGTGACAATAACTAAGTATATTGAAGGGCTAATATGACAATGTTAATGAAGCATTTTAATGTAAGAGACTATTTTGACTAACGAAGTGTACAATCAAAGACAATTTAAAATTTTGATACATTGAGAGAGTATTTTAACCCCACATGTATCAAATATCTCTACCAATTATATCATATTCCTCAGTCTAAGGGTAGAAATGCAAAGGCTTGTGAACTAATTTTGGTGGGGTTCTTGGCAATAGCCGGAGAGAAATAAGATGTCAATTGCAAAGTCTCATGGTGGTATGGCTTTTAATCTTTCCTAACTCACAAAACAAGGTTGGAGGCTGATGAAACAACCTATATCCTTTGTTTCACGAGTGTTCAAAGCTAAATACTTCAAAAATAATATTCTAATACACTTTTTGTTCAGATCATACAATAAATATCTTTCATAGAAGTTAAGATAAGTGAATATAGTGATGCTTAGTGGGGGACTTGTAAGGACACCAAATGATCAATCTAAGGGCATTGCTTCTTTTATTTTTGAATTAAGACATTCTATTTACCTTACCTCATTATGCATTCACACATTATAAAAAGAATAAATCAACACAAAATAATTAAAAATGACAATAAAAATCAACTTTAAAAATAGACAAAATTACTCTTGCAGTCTCTTACTTATAATTTAAGGTAATGATTTAGTCATTTATCATTTTGTCATTTTGATCCTTCAACCATGTTTGGATATTGGTTTTTTTTTCTTCTTGTGAGTCTTAAGTCCTAAATATATGTTATATCCCAAAAGAAAACTTTAGATTTTAAGTTTGAAAATTCATATACAAACATGGTTGAATGACCAAAATGATGTGGAAAAAAATGTAAATGACCAAACCATTATATGAAATTAAGATGTGGGACCACGCGAGTAATTTTACCATAAAAATATTATTAAAAACTATAATAATAAATACATAAACTTGGGCAGCAAAAAATAGTATATTGTAAAACCATATGGTAGATTTTAAGAATTTCAAAATGTCACATATTTAGATTTATTCTAATTGTGAATTTCCGGTTGCAGCCCAATTTAACAAATGTCATTAAATTTGTAAAAAAATAAATAAAAAAGGATGTCATTAAACTCTTATTAAAATTTTCAACAATTACTCTCTCCTCTTCATTTTTTTCTCTATTGTCTTTCTCTTCCTCTTATATTTTTCCAATTCATACTCATTTTGTCGTGCATTATTTTTGTATTCCCTGTATCTGCGTTTCATTTTTTTTCGAAGTGGGAGGGATATACGTGAACTGAATTTGCCTACATGTATATGCATTGACGTACATATGTGAATTTAGGTTGAATGCGTCAATTCAATTTGTAAGATGTAAATAATTAACGAGTAAACGGTTAAATTGGTCATGATGTGTTGTTTTTGTAAACTTTTAAGGTATCTCCGCAATGCGGAAGCACTGGATCGATGCAGTTCGGAATTAAAGAGAAGTAAGTAAAATAACAAGAGAAATAACACATAAGATTTACGTGGAAAACTCCTCAATATGAGAAGTAAAAAACCACGGGCGATCACGAGCAAAGTTCCACTATGTAAAAGAAAAGAGTACAACAAGTCCTCTTATAGTAATGAGGACAAAGGACAATATTTTCTCTCAATATCTCCTAAAATACTCTCTCAAATGGAACAAGAATTCTCACCAAAATACACTCAAGTGTATGTTACAAAGTGTGGTTCTAATTGTTTTTCTATCTCTGATCACGACACATAATTGTTCTATATATAGCCTTCATTCCTCAATTCTTAATGGTGAAGCAAAGTAGCACATGGCAAGCAAGTAGGAGGTGTGAAGCATGCAACATATGTGACATGTCATACTTGCAGGCAGTCCTTACCCACTAAGAAACAAGGAGCCGTAAAGTAAATAAAAAAAACTTCACAATTAAGTACTTGACCACAAATAGCTTATAGATAAAGGAATTGAATGAGAGCCACATAATCTAACTTAAACCATTTTCAAAATAGTCTTTTACTTTGTTAATAAGTTAAATTAGTCATTGTCTTTCTTAAAAGTTTCACAATTATTTCATTGTTTTATGTTTTTGTCACGTAACAAGAGATCTAATAAAAAAACTTTTAACAAAGACTAATTTAATGGTGTAGTCCATAATTAATATGTGAATTCAATGGCATGATGGCAGCATATTTGAATTCGTCTTAAAGGGTGAGGAAAAAAAATCTTTTGAAAGAGTGCAAATGCCTTTTAGGACTCTCTTGAAATGTTTTTGAGAGCGGTGTCAGTGTGTCTCCAATGAATGTTAAAAACAATCGATCAGTTGCAAATGTAGTGTTGTCTGACAAAGAATATGGCAAATTGTTCATGACAACTCAATGTCTTTAATTTTTCTTTTACCCTTTCTTTTAACAGCTTGCATAAGTTAATAAATTAAGATGATGTCATGCGAAATGTTTCAAAACAATTTCTTGGGTGACTTTTGTTAAAAAAAATATTCTTGGGTGACCATTTAATACTTCAACTACCCATTCATGGCCACTCAATCTTGAGGTTTTGGCTTCAAGAAACTATCATATTCAAAATTAAATATAAAGAGACATGACATTTTGAATCTCTTCATCTAAATCATCCGCCGAATTTCCAGTAATGACATTCATCACTGCTATCATGCAAATTAACATTCTTTATCATAAACATAATAATAGAATCAGAATAGAAGTACATCAAAAGCTGAAATACATGAGATTGTGGAAACAAGATATAACATGATCAGAATATTCATTGTTATCGTCTGCATTTGGAGTTAGGTAGTTCAACTGGTTTGAGTTAAGAGATAAGAAGTTGGAGGTATTGGGTTCAAATCTAGACGAATGAATAAAACCAATCTAATAATTAATTACTAACATTTATCATTAAAAAAACAAATATATCATCTGCATTTTATGCATACTCAAAGACAAGAAACCGCTATTTACCAAGGTTTGTGTCTTGCAACGAACTTCGGTTGTACCTACATCATTTGTTACTCTCATTCTAAGGGTGCCATTGATATTTTAGCTAAGCTTTTAAACAAATATATCCTCTGCATTATCCTTGATCTCATGAACTTGGATTGGGAGGTGAAGTTGTGTCTCTCCTAAGAAAGGAAATGCTAGTGCGGATTTTCTTACAAAGTGGGGTCTAGTAACAACATCAAGTGGAAGTTGTGGAATACCAATGTAACAAAAAAAAAAGACAAGAAACCGCTCAATTTTCCATTGTACGGCAAACCAAAGTTAACTCCCTTTAAAAACCAATAACTTTTGCAAACTTTAGCAACTAACTACCAGCAAATGCAAACTTTACTCATACTGTTCTTCTTATTTCAAGCACTTACAATCCCCCATCCTTCACATTATGCAAACCCAATCACTATGCAGACACTAAAAAAAAAATTATGCCACGGTTAAAAATACAAAGAGCAGCACATGCAATCAAATAACTCAACTATATTCTGCAAGATTAGCATAAAGTAAAAGTCACTCAACAAATTATGCACTTTATAACTCATTCACCTTGACATAGTACTAATACAGTAGCACTTTGAATTGAACTAACCAATTAGAGAAGTTACTTCCAAAGGCATAGAAAAATCATTTAGACTCATTGGTAAAAAAAATAAAAATCACACTTATTGGATTATTCAGAACATACCTTCCTCATCTTGTTTCTTGTTTCTTGTTACCAATCACGGATATGTTAGTGAGAGGGAAGGAAAGAAGAGTTGAATCAAATGGTCAGTGAAGATTGGTGAAGATTGGTGAGTTCAAGAGAGGGGAAGAAGAAGAGTCAAACATCAATAAAGTATGTCAAAGAGCAAACTATAAATTACACAAATAAGTAAAGGAAAATTTTAAAGAGTACCCTTAAGGCATTAGTTAAAGAAACAAAAATAGAAATATATATTATGTTAGAAAGTGGTGAAAAGTGATGAATCTAACGTTCTAAAGTTGTAATTTTCAATGCAAACCTACTACTTTTGACTTCTTAAACAAATGTCGTTAGAACACTTCAAGAAATGTATTAAGGACACTCGTTAGCATGACTTGGATGGATTTGGAAGGGAAAGTAGGGGATGAATTACTTTTCTCTTTTAAACTAGGGACATTATAAAATGTTTTTTAAAATCAATTAAATGTGATTCACATTTAATTGATCATATTGTTTTTATTTTATTTTCTTAAATATAGACTTAGTTCTCCAAAGTCTTCCTCTCCAAAATCTCCCTCTTAAATAGACCCTTAGGTTTTGTTTGGGAGTTTGGAGGTGAGGGAAAGGAAGGGCTTCGGGGGAGAGAAATATAGGGGAAAGGTTCAAAAGGGTAAGGTGAGACATTCCTAACAAACCATTGATAGAATTGCCTTTGCATGTGGTTAAAGTGAATGTGAAATCAATTTGGGAGCCAAGGGGAAGGGAGAATAGACCGTAAAAGGATAAACATGGGTTAGGACCCTCTTCATTTATGATCATTTCCATTTCTTCCACTTGTAGAGTTAAAGACACAAAAAAAAATAAAAAAATATGACAAAGATACTGAATAGTGGTAGGAGCCATCAGGATACCCACACATGGTGATTTTAAAATGTATTTTTAGTGTTGTTAGCTATGAAGATTCATACGGGGAACAATTTTCTCAAATGAAACATGTCGCCTCTAATTTGTTGAAACATTTATCTTTCACTGGGAAGTTATGTTCAAGTCATCAGTCCAGTGGGAAATGATTTTGGCAAGTGTATAAAACTCATTAAGTTTCTATGAAAATCATATAACCACATTACATAAATATGTATACCGTTGGTCCCATTACTATCTTTCTTCAATCCACTAATATCATTGCCTGTGCAAGCTTCACCAACATACACAAGTATCATGTGCCAACTTTTAAGCGACAGGGCCAAAATACTGTTGCAAGAATTGATAAAGCTCTTCCGCGACTACAGAAGGATACTCCTCTTGTGGAAGAAGAGCACCAGGCACTTCCACAAAATTGCTCACTCCTTTGGCTCCGTTAAGAGCTTCCATCTCAGCCTTAGACCTTTTAGGAGACCCTTTAGTTGATACAACAAATACTGGTATTTTTCCCTCCAAATCTGCAAAGAGTTGAAGGAACTCCTCGCGGGATGTTACAGGGTCTAGGAGTCCAGTCAAGAAAGCAGCGGGTAAGTAACGCGCTCCTTCTCGTTTTGTCAATGCATATCTGCTTTCGACAATGGCTGGTGTCACATTATCAGGGTTGGCATATACATGTGATTTGTACTGCGATTGGATTGCATTCTCATTGCTCACAAGCATGTTATACACCATCCACCCAACTGCAGGCGCCTTTAAGGTGCCTCTTAGAAGACCATACCTGTCAAGTTCGTAGGGAAGGGAGAAAAAATAAAAACAAGTTATCACCTATCAGGTTGTTTGTGACATAGGCATCACTCTTTCAAAGATAACTCATGAGAATCAAACGTCACCGAGCATTTAGATGTCAACAAGAATAGAAAGTTATATAGACAACTATAGTTAAGAAAGTTAATCCCCCCTTTTTAAATTCCCATCTAATAGAAACTAGAAATCAATGCTACAGTGATCAATAGTACCTTGTTTCCATGCTGGAATCTCGGCCAAATACGATAGGAAGGGGACCAGACCAAGTGGGTGCAACAGCAGCTATAGCTTTGGGCTTCACCAGACCCTTTTTCGCAGCACGGACTACAATTGAAGCAGCATGCCCTCCACCAAAAATCACCAAATCGTTGTCTAGTTTAACACCAACAATGTTAGTCACAAAGACTACGCAATACAAAGACTTGTGAAATATTCAACTAATCATGGAAGCAAATATTCATTTCAGAAAATAACCAAACAAAAGACAATCATTGGATAAACACAAAACATACTTGACCCCACAATTTACAGGAGAGGTCATGATAGATGCAAATATTCCATCAGATAACGGAACAAACGTGGTACAATAGAGTATATCTACACTTGTTAAATTTACGCCGTGATTTGAAAACTAGACCGGCGGTTCATTGAATCGGTGAAAACAGTGATTCATGGATTACTGGTTTAAATGCAGTTGAACCAACAATAATTAACTGTAGATCATATTTTCCAAGTACCAGCAACAATGAAACAAGTACACTCTATTCCAGATTCCTAATACCCACCAATCAATAAGAAAATAAACCAAAAGCCTTAAAACCCTGCCAAGCACATAAGAAATTGTATCTTCCAAGTTCCAAAAGCTACATAAAAGACTTGGCAATATTTCTCAAATATATAATCCAATTTAGTAAGTAAATAGATTTTCTATTCCATAAACTTCTCAACTGAAAAACACATAGAAACATATATACCAATAGAAACTACTCAAAATAATTAAAAGGAGGAATTAACTGTATGCAAGTTTTCTTAAAAAAATATGAATGACAACTACAACCGAACTATACTGATCTAAAATGATGTTTCAAAACTATAATTCAGCACAACGACACTATTACAACAAATAAAGTCCTCCATACTATCAGTACCTGGTTGTTTTACTGGACCATTGGGTGAATTGATGAAATCAACCAGAAATTTTTCCAAGACGTCAGCATTGTAATCAATCTTTGGTCGATCAGAATAACCTAGACCAGGCCAATCAACAATAGTAGTGCGGTAATTGACACTGCCATTGCGTTGAGCAAGGTCTTCAGCAACTAATCTCCACTCCTCAACGGTGCTCACATCAGAAATGGTTGGCATCATCAAGATATTTTGGGAAGGCTCCGAACTCTCCTTCACATGTTCCTCATAATAAATATTTATTAAATTGTCCTTGAATTTCCACTGCCAGTTGCTAGTCTGATGGAAAATGAAAGATAAAAAAAAAGGGAATTATGCCTGAGCCAAAATATGGTAAAAAAAAATCGGATCTGGCCTCTTTAAATTGAGTATAAATCAAAGTGAGTAAATCAAAAGTTGTTATTTCAAGATATTAGAAATATAAGATTAGTTAATTGGTTAGTTGAGTTAGTCACAACTCCTTTAGGAGTTAGATAAGGGTTATTAACAAGTACAGTAATTAGTAGTTAATCTTAATTTTTTTTTTTTTTGGCATATATTATAGATGGCAAAACCAATCCTCTTAAAAACGGCATCCATAGACCTAGAAGACACAACATTGTTATGTGTGAGTCTTTTAACTCTTTGTAGAAGATTCACAACCTCTAGTGCTAGGAAACCAAAAGTGTTGAACGCAAATGGTATAAAAGTATGTTGATTGTCAGAACACGTTTTCTCATGTTTAGCCACTTTGCTTGAAGCAACTTTGAGGGTTGCTTGTCCAAACATGTGGGGAAACCCCAGTCAAGTCCAAACATGCATGTTTCCCTCCTACTCATCTCACACCAGAAAATTTGTTGGCCAAATCATTCTCAAAGGACCACGATTCTCTGTTGTTAAGATTTCCACGCATTCACCAATTTAATGCACGAGTGAATGCGTGAAAATCATGACAACAGGGAACCCAATTTCACGCTTTTCACATTCTTATCAATTAGTTCAATATGTTTTTCAACATGCAATCTTGTGAGTTGTCACCTGAGCATCAACATGCTCTCTGTCTTTTCCATGTTTATGATATTCCTCCTTTTGATCCATGGATTCATAACACAACACACCAACAATTAGATATAAATGCAATATTTGATCCATTAATTCGTTGATTAACCGTCATTACTCACTTCAGACTCTAAAACAAACCAGATTCAACAAGCTTTACACAAACCTCAGAAGTTTGTATCATAATCAAATGGGCATCCAACTTTAAATCATAAATAATCAAATAAAAGACAATTGCTTTTAAAAAATCAAGTAAAATGACAACAATTTAAGGAAACAAAAACCAATTAAAAAATAAATAAATAACTGATAGAGAGGATAGTTATTCTGACCTTCAATGGGGAGGATTTGTGACTGGAAGAGACATTGGAATAATCAAGGGTAGTTGAAGCCCGGATCTTTAAGGGTTTAAGAAGATAAACAGAGTGAGAGAGAAAAGGTTTGCGAATTTTGGCGTAAAGGTTAGAACTTGAAGGTGAAGGAGTGATAAATGTTGCAGAGAGAGCCATTAGAGAATACAGAGTTTCAAGAATGAAAAGTTGAAGAATGATATAATGAAAAGATTTAAGGTTAACAAAAAACCACGGAATGGAACTATAGCAGAAAATACTGACCGTGGACATTATTAGATTTCAGATAAATGATATTTGTGCGGCTATTTTAGTATAATTTTTTAACAATTTTCTCTATCATACTCACGTTATATTCTTATAGTATCTCTTCCTTCTTCTCTCTATTATTTTGGACTAATGAAAAGAGAAGAAATGAAAATTGTAACATATAATTGTATATATATCTTACTGTTGGTGACGCTGAAAATGACAAATTAACAACTATCACCAATTTAGCTACATGGTTGTCCGAAACAACACCGTTTTTTCTCTCTATTTTTTCCAATATTTTTGTTGTCTTTTCACGTCACCTAAAAACATCCCATTAATCTCTAGTCATTTCATAATTAGATTTAGATAAGTGGAAATAGCTGGTATTATCGAAATGAAATAAAATTTTATCAAATATTAATTTCATTCATCTAATCCTTTTTTTTTTTTAGATAGACGAAATGGCAAAGCCATTATAAACTCACACACAAGTGAAGGTATCGGGATTCGAACCTCGGTCATGGCATTCAGCCTAACAATTTCGGCATTTTACCAGTTGAGTTAGGACTTTTAGATAATTTCATTTATCTAATCTAATCTAATGTCTTTATAATTTCTGTTAGTTTAAATTATAGTAATAAAATTATTTTTTCTTTCATTCCATTAATTCTTAAATAATAATAACAATATCATAAAAATAACATATCAAAATAATTCCTTAAAAAAAAACATATCAAAACAATGATATGATAATTTTATTTGTATCAATTGTGATTCGTTTGTACATATGGTCCCGGCCTTGCATGGTTGTGTGAATCCCCTAATCTAAAACTTTTGTAACCAAAATCAAACTAAAATAATAAGTAACAATTTAGTAATACTTTTACTTTTATTGAAAGGTTTAAATAAATAATGGGCTTCAATGAATTTACAAAATCTATATTTTCATCACTGTTTTTTTTTTATTAAAAAGCAACTTAGGGGTTCAAATATGTAAAGGGGAGGAAAATAAATTTGAGTTCTGCTCTTTACCCAAATGGTTTCGCTCATTTCTAAGTGAAATTTCATATTTACCCTTACGTGACTTAAGTTACGCTAGTGCAAAAGTAACGTGAGTTAACTCACGCTGGTTCTGTGCGCACCAGAACAGATAGGCAGTAGCTACTGCCTTGTTCCCTGAACTCATAATTTAGAACCATACTCATACATAGCTACAACTATTCATTCATTCAACCAAAACTCATAATTTATAGAACAAGCATTCATTCATTCATAATTTAAAAACGCAATTTTAACGAAAATTAACGCAAATGTCATAGAAGAAGAGTTAATTTGAAAACACCTCTGGAATCTGCATCGCATGCTCCACTCTGCCTCGCATGCTGGTAATGACCTGCAATGGATCGAAAGGATGTCTGACCCACTCCTGGTCAACAAGAATATCATGATAGACAGGTTTCGGCATGACAATGTCAGGCTCTGGAGCAGGGTTGACGATAAGAGGATGAGATACACGGTAGAACCACCTAATGTAACTATCTGAATGCTTCCAAGGTTCGTTGTCTGGATAAAAAAGTTAGGGAAAATTACACCCACCTCCCTTGAGGTATTCTTAAATGACACTAACACCCCCTCTAGTTTTTAACTAAACACTTACCTCCCTTATTTGTTATTGAAATAAACAAAAACCTCCCTTTCTATTTC
>Ga0315914_1004736_pt1 | contig 20193 bp, 14 predicted proteins | sample MpolenodulesMG_FD_203920 | JGI IMG/M metagenome (GOLD analysis project Ga0315914, IMG submission 203920) | Medicago polymorpha root nodule microbial communities from Los Angeles, California, United States - elongated nodules | ecosystem: Host-associated > Plants > Roots > Nodule | place: USA... | reverse complement strand
GTCTAATGGGCTCCAAAACCCTTATAAACTAACTCCCAAAATTTCTATTCACTCACGGTTAAAAGTTATCAAATAATTACCGGTCTAAAACTAATTATCACCACCGAATAGTAACTTTGTAAAAATAATGATTCTCACTTGCAACACTAAAATTAAATCTGAAATTACTAATTTAACCATACTCGCAAAAGACCAAAACACCCTTCTAACACGAAAACTCATTAAAATACTCACATAGGTAATTAATCACATACGAGCATAATTAAACAATTAAAATCGAGCTGTTACATCACACGCCTTGTAAAAATTACAAAAAAGCCCTTTGAAAAACAAAATTCGGAAACTCAAAACCTTGTCCGGATTACATATTCTGGACAGTCTCGAAATATAAAAGGAAGTTCACCCCCAATTTTACAGTTTCACTTTTTACTCTCTCTCTCTCTCCCTCCCTCTCTCTCTCTCTCTCCCTCTCTCTCCCTCCCTCTTATCCCAAATTCCGAACTACAAAAATCCAACGAAAATTAGTGTTTTCTTGCTCAAAATGACCGCATTTTAACCCTTGATAAACATCCAATGGAAGGTTAGTTCGATTTATCTATGCATGCAAGTTAATTTTCGCATTTTTTTTCTACACTGAAGCAATCCAGATTTCGTTTTTTGGACAGTATTGTTGCAATTCGAAAAATAAAATCCGGAAACACCCAAAATCGTTTTTGATATGATGTTTTGTACTGTGTTTTGTGCATATTACAGAAGGTTTATCCTCTACTCAGCGCGTATGGTTGACAGGGCATGCTTCCCGTAGGAGAGAGCGTCTCCAACGGATGGAGAAGGATGGTGTTGTTCCGAGGCGTCGGGATGCTAGGGGACGCTATGCTGATGTCGAGCCTCAGGTGGAGCATGAGCATGAGCCTCAGCCGTCGTTGGAGAGCTACTGAGGGTGGCAGGGGTGCTAGAGGTGGCAGAGGTGGTGGCAGGGGTCATGGCGGTGGTACAGGTGTAGTTATAAGGGGTTAATTTTTAGTGATGATTGTACATTTTAATTATGTTATGTTTGAACATCTTGGATAATTTTTAGTGAGGTGACATTTGGATGATTTTATTGTTATATTTGAAAATTATGTTGTGTTGATAATTGTTATGTTATGAATTAAACTTTTTGTTAGAACATATGGTCAAAGGCATGGTATGTCGTTTAGAAGCAAGCTAAATGCGCCAAAACAGATGACTTCTGCATCTGTATTGATGCAGTTTGGATTACATAATTCGGACAGTTTGAACACTTTTCGGATTATGTAATCTGGAAATATCATTTTCCACCCCATTTTTTGACTTTTAACGGGGTGATTTACACATTTCGGATTACACAATCCGAAAATTGTACAAACTTTTCAGATTATGTACTCCGAGTCCATCGATTCAAAATTGGCATCAACATCCATCAGGGTGGTTTAAGTGTCAAAATCCACGAATTTGTCTGGATTTCATTTTCCGAAAGGAGTTCGGATTATATATTCCGGACTAGGGGTATTTTTGGAAGAAAAAAATTAGGGCGCGCGAGAATTCTACATGGTGAGAAAAGTAATACCGAAAGAATTAACGTGAGTAGGTGAACATCATATCTTGGGCCGTTAGAATTTGAAGCCCATTATGTAGTTGGGCTGAAAGTGTATTTGTGGTCCTGAGAATAACATCGTTTTCCGTGTTTATCCTTGATTTTGATTCAATTAAGTTTGGAGGGTAGCAGTAGTATTAAAGGGAAAGTCTGACCCTGAAACAGTTACCCCCTAACAACAATTCTGTATCATCTTCTTCCTCTTTCTATTGTCTGTCTTTTCTTCCTCACCCTCTCTTCGAGGGTTTTTTCTTTTTTCTTTTTTTTTCTTTCCTTTTTTTCTTTTTTCTTTTCCTTCTTATTTTCTTTTCTCTTTGTAATTTATTTTTCATTTTGTTCATTTCCCATTTCTATTACCTCTTCAAACCCTAACCCTAGAACTGAAGATGTTGCCACAGAAGTTTAGGCAGAATCCCATGATTCAGCAACACTCTCTCTACCAACACCCTGCTCTTATTACTCCTCCACAGGTTCCACTTTTCACTTATTTTTTATATTATTTTTCACATTACTGTTTTAAATTCAATTACTTGATAATTGATCAATCATAAGTGTCCATCGCCTAAAAATTATAGATATGTAAATTATTCTGAAATTTTGATGTATTGTCTACGTCGGGGAAAATAAAAAAAAATATCTAACTGCACTCAATTCATTTTTTGTTTTGGTGTTTACTTTTGAGTTTAAACCTTAGCTAGCTCTGATAGAAGGCGTATTCGGTATCAGACACCACACCGACATAAGTGATTACATTCAATTTTGTCTTTTTCACAGATTATTACTATTGTAGTGTCGTGTGTCTAAGTGTTAAATGCTTCATAGATTAGGTATTTCTGTTATGAGCAATTCTTGTGCGTACACATGGATTTAAATACTTCATTTGTAAAAGTAAAAAGTAGAAAAAATTATAATTAAATAATAATTAGTTTTTAAATGATTATATGATGTGTATTTTATAAGTATGTGAACAAATTAAGTGTCCATCCAAGAATTATTAAGCGTTATTGGGTATTTGAGTTTTGTTTGATTAGATTAGCAGAGAGGGGAATATATAATTTTGCTTTTAGGATTTTCTCCTTTTTATTTTTTGGTTTTTTACATTTTTATTTTGCAGATAGAGCCTATCTTGAGTGGAAATCTGCCTCCTGGCTTTGATTCGAGTACTTGCCGCAGTGTGTGAGTCTAAATAGACACTTCATTTTTTTTATTGTTTTTTTTTAATAAATTTCTTCTGTTGTTATTTCTTTTTTTTTTTGGCTAAATTGCATGTTTGGTCCCTCGATCTTATTTTAGTTTTTAAGTTGGTCCCCTATGTTTTGAAAGTTTCAATTTGGTCCCTTGTGTTGCTGATGCTTGCATAAGTTCGTCCTTTTCGTCAAATTTTGAGTTAAACTTGTATAAAGCATCCACGTGGCACCCCTAAAGTTATCCATGCGTTCATCTCTGTTAGCCACATGGACGTTTTAAACGGAAATTTGACTAAAAAGCCTAACTTATTGTAACGTAAGAGACCAACTTCAAACTTTTTAAAATAGGGGACCAACTTGAAACTTAAAATAAATGTAAGGACCAAACATGCAATTTAACCTTAGTTTTTTGTTTATCTAGTGATTTTTCCTAGTTTAGCAGCCTTGAGTGACTTGTTGACTTCGTTGCCTCTAAAATAATCTTCAGTGTAAATTGTTTCTACTCTTTTGTAGTTAGTGGGATTCAATTTTTTTTGTCCGCAGGCTCCTTGAGTTTTTCTTTGTTTTTATATTTTGTGTTTTGTATATCTAATAATCACTTTTGGGGAAATGCAGTTATGTCGGCAACATTCATCCTCAGGTTTCAGAGCCCCTACTTCAAGAGCTGTTTTCAAGTGCTGGTGCCCTTGAAGGGTGCAAGCTTATTCGAAAAGAAAAGGTCAGCTTTGTCGATAATGATCTCAAAGAGAAAATAAAATAGAATATTGATAAAGTTACATAGTTCACACTTTCTGTTAGCTTTTTAATAACAAGTTATTTATTAACCAAAAAATATTTGGCTAGACAATTGGCTATATATGGTTTTTCATGTGATGTTTTTTTTCCTTTTGTCTTTTCAATCATGATGATCTGCTCTATATTGTCATCTGCAGTCATCATATGGCTTCGTGGACTACTTTGATCGCAGTTCAGCTGCAATTGCTATTGTGACTCTCAATGGGAGGAATATGTATGTATTTTCTTAGTTAATGGTAGTTATTGGAACGGTTTTTGTTGGTTGTTATTTTAACCATCACATTGTCTGCAGTTTTGGGCAGTCTATCAAAGTTAACTGGGCGTATACTCGTGGTCAGAGAGAAGACACATCAGGTTATATTTCTGCTGATTATGTACGTTTGGAGTTAATTTTGCCTGTCTTTTTCTGAACACAAATTTACTTTTACTATTCGATCGGCTTTAGGACACTTCCATATTTTTGTTGGCGACCTTAGTCCCGAGGTTACAGATGCAACTCTGTATGCTTGCTTCTCTGCGTATTCTAGTTGCTCGTAAGTTTTATATGCCCTTTATATGTTCTTTTTTCGATTTGTTATCCCGGTTTATTAAGGGGGATGTTTTGTTAGAAATACTTACACTTGAATGTGTGTCTGAAATCAATTCAAATTCATTAATATCATGACACTTGGTTTGTGGCAGAGATGCAAGGGTAATGTGGGACCAGAAGACAGGCCGATCTAGGGGGTTTGGATTTGTTTCTTTTCGAAATCAGCAGGCATGAAATCTTCACTTTTTACATTTGTTATCTTTCTTCTCTCTTTGGTTATTTTTGTGTTCTTGTCATGCTAATGGTTGGGTGACTTTGTGTTGTATGTAATTTAACAGGAAGCCCAAAGTGCCATAAACGATTTAACTGGTAAGATATTTTTATCATGTAAATACTAGTTTTTCATTTTTTTGTTTTCAACATAGTGGAAGTGAAGTGTGTATGGTAATTGATTGATACCATATCATTTGTATTTTTTCAACTTTTAAGATGTATATTGTTTAAAACATTCAAATCCATATCCTGCTGCAAGCTCCAGCCAGACTTATTTTTTTTAGTTGGAATCACATTATATCGAAAAATTAATATACATGTGGTGCCTATTTCATGGTTAAACCACATTCTAGGGGGATCTGATGGTGAGCACCTAATTGTGCTGTTGTTTATGCAGAATGATCAAATAAACAAACATTTTGATTGGTTATATGGGATTATGGTCCGAAGCATTTGATATTCAAGTCCTCACCTCACTAATACCTGTAAAATAGCGATAATTTTATTGGATGTTTGGTTCATTGAATTACTGTATTCTGAATTTTTAGTTTATATATTAATGACGTTTAGTGCTTCAGTTGTGTCCGGATTTTTTAATGGTTTCCTGACTCTTCAGGTAAATGGCTTGGAAGTAGACAGATCCGTTGTAATTGGGCCACAAAAGGAGCTAATATCAATGGTGAAAATCAGAGTTCAGAGTCCAAAAGTGTTGTGGAGTTAACTAGTGGAACATCTGGTGAGATCACGGGTTTATTATACAAAAATTCTTCTTAGGGTGTTTTCATATTTTTCTTTGTTTTTTATCGTTCGCAGTTGGCTTTAGAAGTCAGTGAGTTCGAGTGTTCATTGTCTTTTTTTTTTAAACACCTATAAATTGTAAAATGATTTCTGATGAAAATGGTTACTGCTTCATTGTTTTTAAAATATTCCAATTGTTGGCTTCAAATGATTTTTTAACGGGATCATCCTAATATTAGCTTTAAAGATGTTGAATGCTGTTTTAGTAGTGCAGTTTTTTCATTTATGTCACGGTTGACATTTTTTAAAAAAAATATTTTTTGTGCACCTATTGATAATTTTCAATCTATCATAGTGGCCTGATTGTTGATTTTGCTTGGTGAATAATGCTAACTTCTTGGTTGGCTTTTATTTTCTGTAGAAGAAGCGCAGGGAATGACCAGTGATGACAGTCCTGAGAAGAATCCTCAATATACCACTGTTTATGTTGGCAATCTTGCTCCCGAGGCAAGGATTCATACTGTTTTCTGACTTTTTTTTTACCTTACTAATCATTCATATCTATCTGGAAGTACATTCTCTGTCTATTTAAATGGGTTTAGAGTTTAGACTATAGTTACTATAGTATGAACTACTCTGGCTGCCGTGTGCATAGATTTAGCAATTAGGTTTTTGAGCTATATAAAATATGTGGCAGAGTCCTGTCAATTCAGTTTGTTCTAAAATTTCCTTGTGCTCTCATGGTCTGTGAAATCGCAGGTTACTTCTGTTGATCTCCATCATCATTTTCATGCCCTTGGTGTTGGAACTATTGAAGATGTTAGGGTGCAACGAGACAAAGGTTTTGGGTTTGTGAGATACAGTACCCATGGTGAAGCAGCTCTTGCTATACAGATGGGCAATGCTCGGTTTCTGTTTGGCAAACCTATCAAGGTAAATGGCCAACTGGCAGGATATTTGTAATTTACCTGTTGAGTATTCTTTTATTTAGTATATCCTGTCATGATATCTGTCTATCCTTTTTGGCTTTTTATCTAGAGGCATATTACCAGAAAAAATGTCGTATCAAGGTTTCATTAGTATCTGTAATTTTTAAAGACAAATTTGAAGTCTCTAATTCACAAAGATCTTTTGCATCATATATAATAAGCTTCATAATACGAAGTCTCTAGAAAAATGACTCATCTGATATCTAATCTTGTAAATTGATATTTTGCAGTGTTCATGGGGTAGCAAGCCTACTCCTCCAGGAACAGCCTCTACTCCTCTTCCACCACCAGCTTCTACGCATGTACCAGTGCCAGGGTTTTCACCTGCCGGTCTTGCATTGTATGAACGCCAGTTGGCTTTGAGCAAAATGAATGAGGCACATGCCGTAAAGCGGGCAGCCATGGGAATGGGTGCTCTTGGGGCTGGGTATGGGGCAGGATTCCCTAATCTTGCCACCACCCAGCACCTAATGTACTACCAGTAAAAGGATATGTTTATTATAAGAGTTTATTGAGCCGCTAGAATGGTTTTACAATACTGCATGTTAATTTCTTCCACCCTCCCTTTGTTGTACTCTTTTCTACTTTTATCCTTATCAATCTTTTTCTTTTGGACCTTTTGTAGTTTCTTTATGCTTTGTTTATGCCCAACACATTTGTATTACTACATTTAAATAAATGACGAGAAAAACAAAATTCAACGAGCTGCTAGGGGCTAAAACAAAATACAACACATCTAATTATATAGTTGTAAAACTCATTATATTTTGCTGAGCCGGGATTTAGATATTGGTTAGGTAAGGGAGGTGTAAGCTCTTTGTGAATAAGAGATTTTAGTTGAAATTTGCATGCAGATGACATCAAATTAAAATCCTGTAAAATATTGAAAGTTTAACAACTATGTGTTCAAATTTAATATTGTAACTATTGATTAAGCACCTGACTTTCTCGCACTTTATTATATTTTGATCTCCCTTTATATACAGTACAGTAGTTGGAAATGCCCACAAGCTAACATTTTTATCTGAGAAAAGTTAAGCATATGCTTAATTTATTCAATAATTGGACTCGTGCGTAAAATTAAGAAGAAAAAAAAATACTACTTCTCTCGTTTTTCGATGAGATAATATTTTAAAAAATAATAACCCTACGAATGAGTGTAGCAAGTTCTTGCATTATATAATGCCCCTGGTGACAATTAGGACTCCTAATTTAGGAGTAGGTTTTTTTTTCTTCAAATATTATTTGAAAACGATCTCCAATAATAGTCGTGAAATTACTTTATTCAGAAAAATGTTCATGAAAATAAATAAAATACTCGAATCTTAATTCCTGTGAATTTTGTCAAAAAAAAGAAGAAGCTATTATTGTAAATCAACGCATGTAATATGTATTTCATCTATGACCGTGAGTTCTGCAAACCTGACTTAACAAACTATACGTGTTTCAATGCGGAAGAATTATTCTTTTACCCGTTTTTCTCACAAACTATGCAAATGAAATTATCATGCGACTGAATGATCACTCAAATTGAAATTTTATAGCTATGATAGCTTATGAGGAAAGCTATAGAGGTTGTAAAAGTAACATGTCGACTCATGTCAATGTAATACTTTCCTAGAGAGTCTCTTGAGGATCAGGGAGCACAATGATGTTCACTTTTTAGGGAAAAAATTGAGAGCTGAAAAGAAATATTTACAATATAGTAGTGGGGCATATGCCATGGAATAATAAAAGGGGTTCCAAGTTCCGACACAAAGTAGCTGGGAGCCATAACATGATTTTCTTTTAAGACCATAGCTTGTGTTGATGATTTTATTTCTTTTTCTTAGTGGGATGGGACTGCCACACTATAGTTGGATTCCCTTGTCATAATACTCATATTGGTGCTCCTTTCATTTTCAATGTGTTCCATCTTATGGTCCCCACTTAAATGGCATCCACTTAAACGACGAAATAACACATTTATGAGACAGCTTCTTCTTGTGTTCAAAATAAGGTCTTAATACAGACTCCAATACCCCACTTCCACCTCCCTTAAGTCTTCTTCCCCTTTTGTCATCTTACATGACTTATGCACTCATGTATGGGCTACAATGAAAGCAATGCACAAGCAAACAAAAGGATAAGAGAAGACAACTCTTACACTAATCCTTATTTTCAAATCAAATTAATTTGGTTTTGAAGGTTTTGTTTTTAGGGATTTTAGCTGTGAAATACACTTTTATATAGACACATTATAATTTTTTTATTTTATTCTTGTATTTTGTTGTGAATTTTTTTCTTTTTTTTGTGGTGGCCGGAGTTTGAACCCTTGACCTTGCATTTAGTATGCATTGTCCATATCAACTAAGGTAAGTTCACGATGACATATTTTGTAGTGAATTAAAATGATAGTAATGTTTTCTTGGAGGAAATAAAATAGAAGAGTTAACACTATGATTTTTTTTTTTTTTAATAAAGTTAACACGGTATGATTGTGAGGTCTATATACAAGTAAGGACAAAAAATATAAAATTTTCAGTCGAGTCACTCATTTTTTAATTTCATATATTTTCTATGAAAGTTAATATACTTTAGATTGTTATAATTCCAACTGAGGAAGGGTAAGGTATATGATGTAAGTCCGTAACAACCATAAAAAAAAACGAAAAATATTATTTTCATTTAGAAACTAAATGAAAAACGATGACCAAGATGATATTTTTTAATTTTTCGATTAGATTATGTTTGAGAATTGAGACAGAATTTGAAAGGAAAAAAAAAGAACAAATCGATCTATGCAATTGAGATTTGTGATATCATAATTCGAGATTCCTTCTTGGACTTGGCATAAAGGAAAATTACATCAAAATACACCTTCTTTCTCATTATTTCTCATCAAAATTTTTGTTTTGGTTACGATCGAGCTATCTATCTTAATTCTCATATAATTAAATATAACATACAGTTAACCATAGTATAGCCGTATATTATGTACTTAATAGTATCAATCTCTGGATTATTGATTTTCCACGGCCAGAGTTTGATGCCTATCGATGGTTAAATTGCAAGAATTCCAGTTGAAAATATTTGATCCCTAGCATAAGGTGAACTTGATAATTCCACAGACCTTGATGCTTCTGAACCACACCTCTCTTTGCGTTCATCCATCATTATTTGACTTGAACGACACTCTGTGCTACAAAATGCTTTCTCACCTCTACAAAACAATTAACAAAATTATTAAGCAAAATTCAACCAAACAATACAAAAATTTATGCAAAACTATAGTAAAAAAAAGTTAAGCAAAAAAATAAAATAAACTTAGATTGATCAATACCTGTACATGTAAACATCTTTGCCATGAAGATTCTTTCCGCATAAGTTACATGAATTAAGAAAACTTGATGTCGGAAATATTGGTTCAGGCTCAATGAAAATTTGTGGGGGTGATGATCTTCTTACAACACCAACGTTGTTGTTGATATAGTTATAACCTTGTTGTCTCCGAACATCACCTTCACCACCATCATAATAAACCTTAGTGAAGGTTTTGTTAGGTACGTGGCATGTCACATATGTGTATTCTTCTTCCATGCTTTCCATGTCAATTTCATTCATACTTGAATAATCCATTTGAAACCCATTTGGGCTTTTCACGGATTGAATTTGTATAGGTCTTGATCGGTTCAAATTGGAGGTACAAACAGCATGTTTAGGCAAAACTTCACATGTTTTATTGTTATCAAGAGCTGCCACAATTTTGAGACCAACACCACCAAGGTCATAGTTTTTTAGACCCCTTGGTGATTGCATCTTTGTGTCTAATGGTCCTCTTGGGCTTGCGGTGGTGTCCATCATACGGCCACCGGAGACCAATAGTTCCGACAATTTTCCGATCATTGGAGAGGGTCTCTTCCTCAACATGATCGGAGAGAAGAAGAAGAGGAGAAAAGATAGGTTGTTGAATTGTGTGTTGAAGAATGAAGAATAGAAAAGTGAAGAGTAGTGGGTGTCTTTATAAGACCAACTATAAAGTTATCTTAGGGGTCTTAATATTAATTTCATGGAGTAGTTGGGCTAAACCCTTGGTTTGTTTGGAATTTTGTGGTTGATCATTGCTAGAGAAATGCCCAACAATTAATATTTTATTTCATATATTAGTATTTAATTGAAACTAGTGGTTTGATAATAATATTTCGATTTGATTTGCTTACATTAAAGTGATTCCTTTCTTGTGATAACCTTTGCCTTAATATAATAATATAATAATATATATAAAGGTCGCTTGTCAGTGGGCCAGATTCTTGTAAAAAAATTGGCATTTTCAATTATTGAGATACCCCTATATTAATAATAAATTTAGGCTATGTGATTTTGAGGTCAAAAATAGGTGGAAAATGTTGGTGTTCAGCATATTAATTATAACTAGATTAGATAATTAATTGTAGTCATAATTTGCTTTAAATAAACACTTAATTGTCCACAAATCATAACTGAACTAACAAATATATCAAAATTATCATGAGTTATTGTGACCAGAATTCAAACACTTAAATCTCGACTCTTTTATTTGAGTATGTAAATTTTCAATGGTTATTGTTATTTTAACTATCTATAAAAAAAATATTAAATTGTTTAAGAAATAATTTGTCTCAATATTTTTTATTTTATTACAAAAATTGTTTGCGTGTTAGACCGATTCATATAGGTTAACAAAAACAAAATGGAAGTTAACATCAAATGTTATATCAATACACTCACTAATAGTTTGCTAAAAAAAATCACTAATATTACCAATTAAATTAAAACTAATATAGTATATTAGATGTTTGATTATAATCCATTTTTTCTTCTTAAAAAAAGATGTTTGATTTTTTTTTTTACTCGATTACAAGTTTGATTTTTCTTTTTTGTGGAAATTACTCCATGCGTTCCTATTTATAAGAAACGTTTAACTTTTTTGATTCATTGCATAAATAATGTATTTAATTTATATTATATACCAAATACATTAATCACTTAATAAATTTAAAAAATCAATTTTTTCTTATAAATAGGACCGGGGTACATCATATGCCTTACCCTTCCTCAGTTGGAATTTTATTACATGTTTGATCTTAATTTATGCAATTATATTTAGATGATTATTGCTCATATTTATAAGGAATATCGACATGACACTTTAGGTCGTTGTCTCTCGTTAATAATAGTTCTATGACATTTGGACCGTTAGATGGAGGACTCGTGTACAGTATATTGCTACATTATGACTGGAACCACATTACAGAGCCCACTGATTTTGAGAACTGAAAGTGATTTTGTCGGGCCCACTCCGAATATGATCCCTTGGACTATCAAATTACATTTATACCCATGAGATATTCTATCGTTTTATTTGGATTATTATACAATGACTTTTATTTGAGAGCTTTGATTGGTACTATTATTCTTTTTAAAGGGGTTTGCTATAATAGACTGACATCTTGTTGTGAATGTCCATTTTAGCATTACGCATCTTTTAATTTAGACAAAAAAACCTTTTTTTTTTTTTTCTTTTTGAAACAACAAAAACTAAAGGATAAAATTGTAGTTTAGGTCTTGTGATTAATTGTGGGGTGTAAGGTATTTCTCTCTCCCATTGATTATCTCTTTCTCTCTCTCCCTTTGATTGCTGCCATGTTCCTTTCTTCAACAAAATAACTCCAATTCCTCCATTTTCAGTTGACGAAAATCAAGTTTAAATCCACTCCTATGACTTTTGTTCTTTGTAATATGCTTAAGATAGAAGATTGATAGATTAGAGAAGGAAATGCTGGTCGAAGAGTGTTGTTGTAATTATGGCAAAGAACAAATTCAAGCACAAATGGATAAACATATGTAAAGGGTAGATTTTTTCAATTGATAAATAAGAACAAATTGACAGTTTATTATTATTGATTTAAAATTGTTTGTGGGTTAATTTGATTTTTCAATTTTCACTGTAGATTTGGGACAAACATGTGTAAAGGGTACATTTTTTAAGAATGAAGAGTTTGTTTTAACTTTTAAGTGTTGACCTCGTTGATGTTGCATAAAAGGAGCTTCAGTTACCTGAAATTGTTGATAGAAATTGTTGAAGAAAAGAACATGGAAGAAGAATGGAAAAGGGAACAGAGAGAGAATCAGTGAGAGAGAGAGAGAATACGAAGAAGAGAAAAGACACAGAAAATAAGAAACATTAATCACAAGACCTAAATTACAATTTTATCCTTTAGTTTCTCTTGTTTCAAAAAGAAAAATAAAAAAGGTTTTTGTTCCAAATGAAAAAGTGTATGATGCTAAAATAGACCTTCACAAAAAGAGGCGAGTCTATTGTAGCAAACTCCTTTTTTAAAATGATATTTGTATAACCATTTTTTAACAACTTTTGTTATAACTTTATCTCTTATATTTTTCTCTCTCTATTACTTTTGGTATTCGTGTCAATATATACTTCATCCGTCTCACAATATTAGTCGTTTAAAGTTTGTGCACGATTGTTAAGAAAATGATTAATTGTGTTGATTTCAATGGTAAAATTTGTAGCATTTACTAAAACAACATTATTAATTGAAGTTAGTGAAGTAGTTAAGTCGAATGAAATTCAATAAATAAGTATATAATAGTGAAAAAAATAATTAATGTTGCATTAGTATTGTAAAGTGACAATTATTTTGAGAAAAAAAAAAATGTTAAAGAGACAATAATTGTGAGACAGAGGGAGTACTTTTCTTTGTAAATTTATGATTGTACCAAAAGTTGTCACACAAATAGTTGTTAAAATAACACACCTCTATTTTTTTAGGTGTATTATATGAACAACTATATGTGAACCAACTTTTGAGACAACCTAAATTTATAAAGAAAAATAAATATTAACACGGAAACCAAAATAAGAGAAAAAAATAAAAAATATCACAAAATAGTTGTACAAATATCATTTTTCTATTTTTTTTCTATCAAAGGTCGATTATATCATTGTGGATTACTCCCTCAGTTTTCAATTATAAACAAAAATTCACAATTTAAAAACAAATATATATATATGATCTATGAAATAGACCAAGTACAATGTTATTCAATAACCTTAAAAGATGAAATGCTGCACTAGGTGATTCCAATCACCCTTGAATGTGGTTGAAACCAACATTTCATATTCCTGTAACAATGATTCAAATGATGTTTAGAAATTAGAAATCTTATAAAACAAAGAATTTAAATGCATTTTCATGAATATCAAAGACATCCATGAATAAAAAAATTGTTTTATATAAATTGAGAAATAATGATAGGGACTTAGTACATCACTTCTAACATAATCCTCCTGGTAGACTTGATTTCCAAAATTCCTGGTAGACTTGATTTCCAAAGCCTGCCACTAAAAAAAAGCTCCTCTAAATGATTTCTTGTAACTTTCGCAATAACTTCATTTATTGACCACTACTTCTAGGACCAAGAGGATCAGCATTCACCATTGTTATCCTCCTCATTGTCCCCTTTAATTTCCATCAAAGATAAGTTATACATTTATGAGTAGTTTTCAACAACATGGGCAATTGCTTACTAGTTTGATTTTGAATGATTGCACCATTAAAATTAGAACGGTCCAAGTGGAATTTCTGATATGCTCCCTTAACTTTGTCTTCATAAGTTCTAAAGGAATTTGATGAACCTTCACCCATATAGGTGATCAATGAAGTGATATCTAACTGTAGATATCACTGGTGCTAATGGTGCTCAACACAAAACATGATTTTTGAAGTTTGTGCCCCTCCTAATAACACCCTTTCATGATAAATCTTGTGACAAAATTATAATAAGAAAATCTCATTAAAAAAATATGAATGTTAAACATGAATTCACTGTAATACAAAAAAAAAGAAGGTTAAATATGTGTTGACTATAAAAAATAGACCAAAAATAATTGAGCGATTAAAAGTCAACAAATTTTCTTAAGGGACTAAAAAAAAATGTTAACAAGTGTTCTTAAGAGCATTTTTTATGTTTTTTTTATAGGACTATGATGTTTCTTTTAGAACAGTATTTTTTTTCCTTAAAAAAAATATTCTAAGAAAAAACATATTTAATTTTTTTTTTTCCTTCTAAGAAAAATATCCCAGTCCTAGAAAAATAGTTAACTAGTAGCAGGTGAGAAGTGGGAAGCAGACGAAAATTGAGAAAGAAGGGAGATAAGAAATGGCTGTGAAGCACATAGTGATCGCAAAGTTCAAGGATGAAATCTCTCAAGAGAAGATTGATGAACTCATCAAGGGTTATGCAAATCTCGTCAATCTCATCCCACCCATGAAGTCATTCCACTGGTATGGAACCTCCTTCATTCATTATTTATTATTATTTCAATTCAACTACCCACTTAGATCGGCGCATATATCATCACTTTCTTTGCAAATTACAAATTGAGGCTGCAAAATATTGACCCATTTCACAAAAGATTGAATTTTAGTAAATTCATTTAATAATTGGTGTTTTCCAAGTAAGATTAGGAGAATCAGTGGAACATCATTTGGGGTTATTTCACAATTTTATTATTTTGAAGTCTTTGATTGAAATTGAAGGGTTAGAAGATCAAGATCTATTTAATTTCTGCATGTTAGCCTCTTTTGCCATCTGTTATTTACATAAGTGATTATGGTAATTGACAATTTGACATTAGTCTCAATGACCAAGTGATATTTACAATAGCTAAAGCCTAATGTAATAGATTAGTTTTGGTTATAATATAATTAAAACTATATGTTGTCATGTTTGGATAAACAATTTATTTTTAAGCTTATACCTCATACGTTTAAGCTATTTTAATAACAAAAGATAAAATTAAGTCATACAGTTTTGGTACAAGTTATAAGCTGAAAACAACTTATGAAAATGTCAAAAGTTGTTTTCATAAAGAGTCTCACAAGTGCTTACTAGTAGATAAGTTGAAATAAGTCAATCCAAACTGACCATTGGTGGCTATGATTAAAACATTTCAAAGCTTAGCAATGTAATATCCATATATTTATGCTATCTTTTATTGTGTATAGGGGGACGGATGTAAGTGCTGAAAACCTTCATCAAGGATTTACTCATATATTTGAATCAAACTTTGAGAGTGTGGAAGCCATTTCAGAGTATGTAGCTCATCCTGCACATGTTGAGTATGCAAATTTGTTCCTTTCCAGCTTGGAGAAAGTGATTGCAATTGATTATAAGCCCACCATCGTTAATCTTTGATTTATTAAGTTGACTTATGAAAGTCGTTGACTGCTTGCTAGTATTCTGTTAAAAATAAGCCATTGTTGAACTGATTTCCTTTATAAATAAATGGCTTTTGTTTGCACTACAATGATCCTTGTCACATGTTGAGTATTTTTCTCTATTTACAACGTAATTGCTTATTTTAATTTTGATGACCGTAGAAAACTGATTCATAGGACAATGCATTGTTGAATTACTCCAAAATTTAGAATTAATAATATATTACCTCTACCCATATAAAATGAGTTTTTAGTTGGGTCGCAGGAAGAAGTTGACCAAGGGAAATTACCAATCGTTGTATTTGTTGACTTTTATAAAAAGTTGGACTGGGGATATTTTTTTCTCTCTTTTTTTTTTTAAAAAAACAAAATGATATTCATTTCATTCAAATTGAGAGATTACATCAATCAACACCGCTAAAAACGCAAATGATGAATTTGCAAACAAACTCGCAACATCCAAGTTAATAACATATAACGACATAATGCCTACAAAAATATATGATAAAATTAAAGTGATCGGAATATCCTTGGCCTCCGGATCTGCAATGTTGACGTCCAAATCTTTGATTGAATAATCGATCTTTCAATATGAATCAAATGAACACCGCAAGAAGACGGGAAATCAAACAACGCTGCACAAGACGACGAACAACAAACCAACACACTTAGATGATGAAATCACAAAGAAAAAACCTAGATTTATGTGGAAATCACTTATTTGGATTGAAATAGAGAGAAAAAGATGAAGATGGGTGATTTCAGGTCAAAAATTGACCCAAAACCACCCATCAATGAGGAAACTGGAAGAGAAAACCTAGAGAGAAAATTAAGTCCGACTTGTTGGAAAGGGAGGAGAACTTTTTCTCTATTATAATTATCAATATGGATTGTTGGCCTTGTTATTAAAAAGAAGGTTTTTGTTAACAAGTGTTTCCGGGACAGCATCCCAAATTTAATAACTATTCTTTCAAAAAGTCAACTATTACAATTTCCAATGTATTCATTATACAATTTTTCATTAAAAACTTACCATTTAAAGTGTTTAAAGAGGGCCCAACATTTCCCTAAAAAGAATGGAAAAAAATTCACCTAAAATAAAAGATTGAAAAATGGTTTTTCCAAACATGGTTTTTTTTGGTTTGTAATGCAGTTTTTAACCTGAGCTTGTCGACAGAGAGAGAGTATTTTGTTATGGTTTTAATCGATATGCACAGTCAGTGTAAAAATGTTTTAAAAAGTTTTACAAATGTATTCAATGACATTATCATTTAGGATGGATAGCCGAGGACAGATAGGTATGTGTTGCTCAAATGTTTGGTACTGATGAAGGAAGAAGAGAAATTCAATAGGGGTGGTGGAGAAAATATTATTCCAAAGGGATGGTTGAGGTATATTATTCTATTGGAATTCAGGATAATTTGGAATGGAGTTGGAAGTGATAATAATTTGGAAAATCGGTTCTCAGATTGGTTTTGTGGCAGTATAAGGAATCTGTTAATCTCTTATTAATTTAGCCATCTGATTTTGGGGTGAAATGGCTCCAATCATCAATGGAACTTAGAATTTAGAAAGTACATCTTATGAATTGTTGCTGCTTTCTAATGGAGCTTAGCCATCTGGTTTTCAGCATAGTGGCAGGCTCTGCCTTTTAATGGTCTTGTTGGATCTTATCTTACCTCGTATATTCTTTTGTTATTTCATGTAAGGTAGTGGTGATTTGTATCAGTGATATGTATGTGGAATGCTTTGGGGTTTCTCTCTCACGATAACAGTGAAATGAAAGCTTCATAATTTAAGATAAGGGTTATCAAAATAAGATATTTGTGAAAACCAGGTTAATTATTTGTATTAAACAAGACAAAAAGAAACACTGGTAGGTGATTCCAGACAGAAAAAACTCAAAAATCATCTCCCTTTTGTTATTGAAAATTTTAAATACAGTATTAAAATATTTAATTCACCCATGCAATGCACGAGGTAAGCATCTTGTAGTATACAATTTTAGAGAGTCGACTGTAGGAGGGAGCAAAGTGAGTAGTGAACCACATAGTGACTAGAAAGTTCAAAGATGTAATCACCCAAGAGAAGATTGAGGAACTCATCAAAGCCTTTGCTAATCTCGTCAATCTCATCCCACCCATGAAATCATTCCATTGGTACGATGAAACTTAAATAAGTTACTAACAAAAGCAGTCTAGACTATGATTTTAAGTCTAAATTTTTTGTCTAAACAAAAACTTAAAAAACTTAATTTAGTTATAAATACTCCATCGTCCACTTATTATAGGAATCTTTAGCGAAAATCACAGCATTAAAACAAATTATTTGTGTAATAAATTTGTCTGAAATGTGTTTTAATTTTCTATATGGTTAAATAAATTTTTTATCTTTAAATTTTGCTTTTAATCCTCGTAAATTTTTTGTCTCTTTAAATATATCAAATTTTTCATTACGACGTTTTAGTTTCTATTAAATTTAAATTTGTATAACTATCCTTAACATTTTATGTTTTAATGATTTTTTGCATGTAAAAAGTATTAGAATTTTTTAACATGAAATAAATTCAATATGAATTTTTTAAACTTCCAAAAATTCAAGATAAAAGTAATGAAAACATTAATTATAAATCATATTTTGAGCTTGTTTTTTTACAAAGGAATGTTTTATAATGTTCTAAATGTGTCGGAAGAAACTTATTCAACAATTTAAAAGTTTAAGGATAATTAAACAAATTTGAATTTTGCAAGGACTAAAATTTCATGTTGAATTTGTTTGTAGGGACTCAAAAAGATTTTTTTTTTAATGAAAACGAAATTTGAAATTTACAGAGACTAAAAATAATTTTTTTTAAAGAACTTTTTATAAAGTACTAAATAAGTCTAAAAAAATCAATCAAAAATTCTAAAGTTTAAGGATAATTAAATAAATTTAAACTTAAAAGAAACTAAAACTTCATGCTGAAAATTTTTATAGGGACTAAATATATCACTTTTTTTACGAAGATTGAAAACAGATTTAATATATTTATAAGAAAAAAAAACTTATTTAACCCTTATTTTTGTAAGTCTTGTATTATTTTTTATTTATTTTAATTGTCTCACTTTAAAATTTGATTTAGACTATTAAATATGTTGGGTTGACTTTTTTTTTTGTGTGGTGGCCGAGATTAAAACTCAGACTTTGCATTATTGCATATATTATGTATCACCCCCTTCAACAAAAAAGAAAATTATATATGTAGTGCTCACATGTTATTATTTTTTACTTTGCCTTTATGATAATAGAAATTATTGGATGATTAATAAGGTTAATTTGTTAAAATTATTTTTCTATTTTCTTCATTTTATAATAATTTAGTCAAAAACACAAAGTGCTTTCATCTTCATAGACATTATAACCAATCCCAATTTTTGTTTTTCTTCCAATAAAGTTATGCATCACTTATACCAAAAAAAAAAGTTATGCATAACCATTGTTGCGACTACTATTTAAACTTGTGTTTTAAATTTAAACTTAGTCATGTAGAATTGTAAATTTGTTCTTCCACACCCCCAAAAGTTCTTTATATTGGAACATTGGGTATGCATAATTGATGAAGGGCAACGAAAAGGAAGGAGAATTGACGAAGAGCAGCGTAGGAAAATAATGAGCTATAACAACCAAAAACAACATTGAATGCATAATTGATTCTGACAAATTCAAAAGTTTGGATTTCTAGCTTTAAAGAGAATTGTTTTTGAAGATGTTGAACCAAACATATGTAAATTGCTTATATTTACTTTTGAAACTGCTAGAAGTATTTTTTGAAAAAAATAATTTCTGACCCTAATGCCAAAGAAAAATTCATGTTTGACCCCCTATGAAAATTATTCACCGAAATGATCCACTTTTATTTTTTGGGGTTTTTTTTGTCGTTTTTCTCATTCCCGCCATTTGAAACGGCGGGAATGAGCCCCCTTCTAACACTTGTCTGCGCCTGACAGGCGAGACAGGTTTGACTTTTTTTTTAATTTTTTTTTTCATTACCGCCATTTCAAATGGCGGGACTGAATTTTTAATTTTTTTTTTCCTTTTTTTTTTGGCAACATATTAAAATACAAATAATAATAAATAAAAAACATGATAAATATTAATTTATTTGAACAAATAATACATAACGTTATTAACTACCGGTTATTTATACTCGAACAATTTCTCCTAATATGACTGGTATGCCGACACAGCCCACAATTTCTCCTAATATGAAAATAGGTGGTCAAATACACCTCCATCCTACAACCAGTTCATGACACCTCAACCCACTAACTTTGACCAAAGCTTTGACCCATCCACCAACTACAACCACAACCAACTTACCAATCACCGCCACAACCCACAAACTAAATCTTACATAACTACCCAATCCCATATCCAAGCTATTCTCAACAAAGTCATCATGGAGAAAGCTCCCGAACATCAAACTATTCATTTGATGACTTCAATCCAACTCAGTACACCACACAAACTAGTTACCCAGACCAATCACAATACTTCTCGTTCAACCTACCAACCCCTCCACACATTGTAAATTATCCCCAAACAAACTACACACCTCAATGGCCAAATTCACAAACTAATACCATAGAAAGTCTGGCAGCAGGGTTTAATGACGATGACTTCGTTAATGAAATCTGGACCAACTCAGCTTCACAAGTGCAAAATGAAGTCACTATGGAAACTAATGATGATGTTGAAATTCCTGACGATGATGTGGAACAGGAAGAGCACGAGGAAGAGGAAGAGCAAGACCAACGACCCGTACGAA
>Ga0315914_1004733_pt1 | contig 20202 bp, 13 predicted proteins | sample MpolenodulesMG_FD_203920 | JGI IMG/M metagenome (GOLD analysis project Ga0315914, IMG submission 203920) | Medicago polymorpha root nodule microbial communities from Los Angeles, California, United States - elongated nodules | ecosystem: Host-associated > Plants > Roots > Nodule | place: USA... | reverse complement strand
TGCATTAGTTTTATTTGATTTTTAGAATTTTTTGGTGGTATTTTTATATTTTTATGATTTTATTTGACAGGTTTTTAGCATTTTTTACTTAGTTTTTTTGTTGTTTTTAAAAGCAAAACTCAAAACTGCTGAAATGTAAGAGAGTCTGATGGCTGATTATACATAAGAATTGTACGGATTATAAAATCCGAAATAGTAAACATGAATCCAGATTTTAAAATCTGGACTGCACAAGGGCATTTTTGAAAAAAATGCAGGGCGCGCGAGAATCTTATAGGGTGGAAAAAGTAATACTCAATCGATTATTATTTAACTGAATCGTATTTTTTGTCCCTAACTTAATTTTTTTTTAATATGGAGCCAGAATCACAACGTTTAAAAAATTAGGTAACCAAAAGTACGCTTAAACCTTATTCTTTTTTTGAAATGGCCAAAATAAAAATCATAATTATAGTTACATGTAGTTGCGGTTTTGCTTATTTACTACGATCATGAAGTGTATGCTACTTATATATAATGATTGTAGTCTCTCGTGAAGAAGATATGTTTCAGCACAAATGAATGAGGTTGTTCATAGTCTTATTAATGAGGCGTAGTCTTGTTAAGGAGACTACATCATCAACTAGTTTTTAGATATTTGTCTATGTGCCATGTTGTATTAAACATATTCTGATTAACGAAATGTTACCAATTCTTTTTCGTAAAAAAAAATAACAACTTGCTTCTTAAAAAAGGTAAACGCAATGATACCTTTGAATTTGGTTGGGTACTTATCCATCATCCAATTTAATCAATGTTATGTTTTTTTAGGGGTCTCAATGTTATGTTATATTGAATTAATTTATTTAAAAATAAAATTTATTTTTTAATGAGATTTACTTACTGATATCCAAAAAATTCAAATGAGACCACCAAATTTTTCTCTAAAGTGCCTTTATATTTATCTTTAGATATGATGACCCCAAAAATTTTAAACTAAACTTGACCAAATTTTTTAAATGAATCCTCCAAATTGAAGTGAATCACGTATAATTTTATGTTTACATATAATTTATCAAAAATTTATGCCTTATTTTGGTTTTAGTCCCGTAATTTTTTGTTGTTGTAGTTTTTGGTCCCTTTAAATATGCCTCGTTTTGGTTTTGGTCTCTAACTCCACTTTCGTGATGATTTGCACACGTGGCACATGATGACTAAACCCATTTTGTAGAAAGATAGTCCCTGCAAAATATTTTGTTTTTGAAAATAATTTTTTACGGGGACCAAAAATAGCCCTTGCATTTCAATAAATGTTTTTAAAATCCCTAAAATAATAAGAATTATTCTTCAAAGTCACGCAAAATTTAGGACTAAAAACATATTTTAACCCTAAAATAATTGGGATCCACTAACTGCCACATCAACATTCTGTTAGAGAACTAACAGTAGAGACTAATTTTGATAACGGAGATAAAATGTGAGGATTTTAAAAACATTTAATGAAATGTAAGGACTATTCTTCAAAGGGGTGCAAAATATTCTTCAAAATATTATATTATATCATTATGTACACATATATCTATGATTCAAACTCTCCATTCCACTCTATATATACATGTGCAATGACACCCTCCTTTGTTTGCACTTTACATTCAGCTATAAAGAATTCTCTCAACGCATCATCGAACCTCTAACGACTGAACGCAGGCAAGTTTCTATATATTCATTTTTGCAGCTTATAATTAAGTTTTTTTGTTATCACTGTAACAAAGATTTCGAGCAACACTCAAAGGACCATCATATTTTTGTGACTAATAGTGCATTGAGCAGTTCAAATGTACACTATGTCTTATATTCATGACAAATATTGAGGTTAGAAAGCTACAGGGTATCATTCTAAGCATCCCACGTGTATTTAATGCCCTTTTAGTATTGACTCCCTTCAATTGAACTTCTCCATGCAAGAGAATTGAACTTCTACATGTAAGAGTTACTTCAAGAGATTATAACCGATGAAGATGGTAAAAACACTAATGTGACTTCAAATATGACATATCATGAAGTATTTCGCAATGTATGACATCATGTCATTGTGGTAGTGTATACACGAGACAATTTTAATTTGAAATTCAATGTAGTTTATATTTATCAAGTGTTTTATTTCTATGAAATATCTTTCAATTTGTGGTTAGTATTTAACGTGTGAATGACTCGTGCGGAGCACGGGTAGAAGTCTAGTTTTGGTTAAAAGGAATAACAATACAATTTCTCATTTTATGCATCTAACTAACTAACCGAAATTTTTTCACCCAAAATGGAAACACAAGCATTACGGTTACGCTATCCATTCACTCTCTCTCCTCTTTACCGCTCTCTCTCCACAAAACCACAAACTTCCATTTCATTCAAACTGGAAGTCACCAACAGCAGCAACAACAAAGCTTCCTTCAATGAAGCCGCTTTCGAGGCGGAGCGGCTCACGCTCGACGCTGAAGCTCGTCGAGCAATGGCGGTTGAGGAGGAGAAATCTTCGATGCAGGATGATCCGAAAGCTTGGAAATGGGTAATTAGAAAGAGGATATGGGATTTGATGGAAGGGAATAATTTTGCTCAGAATCCTAGACCTGTTCATCATAGGATTCCTAATTTTGTTGGTGCTTCTCTTGCTGCTGATAAGGTCAATGCAATTTTATACACATTGATATTGATTTTCAAGTGTTTAGAATTTAGATATATATTTAGTGTATGTTTGGTTCTGACAAAAATTGGTTTTGTTAAATTGTTCCCAAATTTATAAAAAGGGTTAATATATGTTTACCCCTGTAATATTAGCGGTTTCTGATTTAAGGTACTTTCGCCTTCTGTAATTTGAGTAAATTTTGGTTTACTCCGTCACATATTATCGATTTTGTACCGTCAAACTTCATAAAGTCCAAAACCAAAGAATCTTCAAATTACAGAGTTAGAATCTATTTATTTTTTACAGGGGTGAACCAGAAACCACTAATATTATAGGGGAGAAGCATATATTAACCCTTTATAAAATTGTAAATTAATCTCTGAAAAACACGCGTTAATCAAATTAGTCATTTCGTCAATCAAGCTGATGAATCTTGATTATATAATAGAGATCAACTAAAACCTTAAATACAGTTCTGAAAGCGTGCTCCATTTTGAACATGTCATAAATGTACTAACTAGCACTTCTGTTGTTATGGATGAACAAATTGATTATTGATCTTCAATTTTAGAGACTCATCTCTTACTTTTGTAAATTTAGCGGACTAATTTGTCTCTAAAGTGCATAGTTGATTTTAGAATAGCAGAGCTTAATCCCTTGAACATTAGATGTAACAGAGGGAAATTGAATTAAATTACATGATTAAAGGATGTAATAAACTTACAATATCCATGCCTATCTTATCAAGAATCTTTCTGGTGTAATTCGCCTTAAATACGCAACAGAACTTCAATGCAAAGAATATGAGATATGAGAACAAGACCAAACCTTTCAATTTGATTCTTAATCTCAAACTTTAAAATTTTCCGTAAGTTCTGCACTGTCGCCGGTTAACTGAACATCATTCACATATAGAAAAATGATTTCAAATTTATCATCAAGTTTCTTCCTTTATACTGCTGGCCCAAGAAAGTATCATACACTTCCGGTGACTCTAATGTGTTCAGCTGAAGTATTGACACCAAATCAGGTTTTTGTTGGTGTTTTTTGTTAGACAACTGATAGAAGTATGCAGATCGACACTCCATAGTCCAGATTGTTAAGCGTAATCCGTGATTAGAACATTTCCGTGTCTAGATTCTTCCTGTTAGTTATGAAAGCTAGGCAAAAGTAACTGTTATTAAGTTGTAACTGTATCAGTTAGTTAGTAGCATAGTAGTTAACATTGTTACTGTTTGTTTTGTTAGGTAATTAGACTATCCTATAAGCTTCCTTCTGATTCATCTTTTTTGGCAAAAGTTTGGCAGGGCGTGGAATGGGAAATGACTGTTATTTGTGATTTTGAGTAGGAATTTATCGACGTGTGTGGGTTTTTATGCAGATGAGGGCGTTGGATGTGTTCCGCGATGCACAATGTGTGAAGGTTAATCCAGATTCTCCTCAGAAACCAGTCAGATTTCTCACTCTTTCAGGTTAGATAGGTACTTTATTTGGAGTTTGTGCATGGTGTTGGGTAGGGAGGGGGAAGGTTACTCAAGAAGTATAAAACCCTTTTGTGATTGTTGCGTTGTTGGTTTTATTTCTAAGTTCCACAATTTGATTTTTATTAGCATTATTAGATATAGGTAATAGCAACAGAATGCAAGCAGGGGAGAATTGCATACTCATCACTGACATTCAGAGCCATACACAACTTCCCCAGTGGCTCATTTTGATGTAAATAGTGTTGTTTAAACTTCATCGTGTTAAATTGAGATCTTGAGCAGTTGTGTATAATATTGATTACAAGAATTTTCTAAATAGACGCGTTATTTTAATTAGGAAGTATCAAAATAACAGTAAAGCCTGTTTGACAAGTTATGCAAGTTGGACATCATTAGGTACATGAACAAATGGGTTGCATGTTATCTCAGATCTGAACTTCCCTTGCAAACCTTAAATGATTCTCACTTTACACTCTAAAGTGAACTGCTCGCTTTAGAGGAGCCAGATCCAGAATAAATGAGTTCTTTGGCCGTGCGTTCAGCATCATCCAAAAGCAATTCCAAACATTCTATAAGTTGTTCAGATTTTATATCATTTTTCATAGATAGTGTTATATTTTACTATTTTAACTTTACTATAGATGCCTTTTAGACTTTATGGTGATCGTTGGTACCTGCTGTATTTGCACTTATTTGGTTTTACTATTTGACAAGGGAGAGTATTAAACTAGAACCTTTATGTAACATAGAACAAAAGTACAATTAAGAAATTAAGCTTAATAAAACAGACATTGTGTTCGATGATAATTAAATTTCCAATTGCTGATATGAGAGTTATGGATATATTTTCAAAACTTGCAGTACTTTTCTGTTTGTGCAGATGGAAAGAAGTTGTTAACTCCTCAACCACGGCTGAGGACAGGTTTTTTCTCTGTAATCGAGTCAAATATGTTAACTTCGGGTACCATTAAGGAAGCCTGTACTTCTGTTGGGGTTGCCAAATACGGTCGACCAATTGGATTAGATGAAAAGATAAAAGTAGATCTTATTGTTATTGGATCTGTCGCTGTTGACCCGAACACAGGTGCTCGATTAGGAAAGGGAGAGGTACATTTAAATGCCTTTTACATTTCCTATGGTTATGTTTAATCAATCTCATGTTCTTTTCCTTTTATTCATCAAAATGATAGAAATATCAAACTAGATTATATTGCACTGGCAACCTATGTCAATAGTGTTGTTAAGATTGCAAGTTAAATCGTAGAATCACACGATTTTGTACGATTACTTGCAAAAACACCCCTTCCTCATGATCCTAAGTACGATTTTGTTCTTGACAACCTTGTCTGTGATCCTGGTTAGAAAAGTCTGCCTCGGCATGCTGTTTCACCTGCTTGTTTAAATATTATAAAATTTCTAATTAATATCTAATATCGCACAAGCATACCGACAAGAGTATTGTTTTAAGGCCTTTTATTGTATATTTTTCATACTTCTCTGTGACATTATTTACCAATAGTTATTGTAGAGAATAGTTGATTTAGTTGATGAATGACCTTATGAATTTGAATGTTACATCAACTAAGAGAGGACTGAAGTGCAGGGATTTGCAGAACTTGAATATGGTATGTTGCGTTATATGGGAGCTATCGATGATTCAACACTAGTTGTTACATCAGGTAATTTTGATTCTTGCTTATGTAACTTTTCCTTAGCCATTCCTCAAAGGCTTCTCAAAGATGTGCATTTAGTATTCATGCTCCTTCCATGCTTTAATCATTGTTTATGAGACCACAAATTTTGTTTATAAAAAAGAAATTTTTCTCTTCTTAACAAGGATAATTTATATTATTTCTTTTTCGCATTGCATATTATTCTCTAACATCTAATATGTAAAAAATATTATTTTGGTTGAACATATTCGAAGGTGGCAAAATCAAATTTTGTTGTTTCCAGAAACCAACTGGTCTGACCCAAATTCTAAGATGGTATAAGAGTCCATGTTTTGCAGCGAAATCTCTTCTTTACAAGGACAACAGAAGATACCAAAATATTTTGATATCTTCCGCTGTCCTTTAATTCCGTTTTGGTTCATGTTTGATTATTTAATTTACTCATATGAAAAATTTATAATTTTCATTTATTGATATAATAACACAATGAGAATTTCTCTTACAGTGCATGACTGCCAATTGGTGGATGACATTCCAGTTGAAAAGCTGTTAATCCATGATGTACCAGTGGATATCATTTGTACTCCATCTCAGGTCATTTTTACAAATACACCCATTCCAAAGCCTCAAGGTTGGTGAAAAATTTCTATCTAACTTAGCATTTTATTTTTTCTTGTAGTGCCTTCTTTCTACAGGCTTCTTTGATTGTTGTGTCATATTTGTTATAACATAGTTTTACAAAAAAAAATTAATCAAACAAGTTTTTAGGCTTGATTGGATTGACATAATTTAGTGTCTCTATTGACACAACCACTTGTGAGACTGTTTGAGAGTGCTTATTGAGAAAACTTATGACTTGTCTAGAAGTTATGTTTAGCTTATTTCCATAAAGCTTTTTAGAATAGCTTATCAAAATAACTTATGACTCTGTATGAAAATAGCTTGACTTTATTTTATATTTTCTTATAGAAATAGTTTGTACATAAGCACTTATATGATAAGCGCTTAGTTATAAGCACGTAACTAAGCTTTTATCCAAACTTGACCTTTCAGTTTTGTTTGGTATGGCTCATAGGTATTGACAAGTGGGCAGGGTTGGAGACATAGGCATATTTAGCTGAACTACCTTGTTTGCTTTGTTTCTCATTCGAAACCTATGAAGCATGGATAGAGACACAGACACCGGACACGATACGGACATTGACACGCCGACACCTCTAGTAGTTTGAGAAAATCACATAATTCAGTGTAATTATATGTTTCGGTGTCGGACACAACAATCTCCGACACTGAGACACGCTTAATTCGAAGAGTGTTCGTGCTTCATAGTTCGAACCTGATTGTTGTTCTAACAAATTTTTTATTTTTTTGAAAACTAAAAATAGTTTTTGAAAAAGATAAATTCAAACAGGCTCAAACTCAACTTACTTCTTTACTACAGGAATTTATTGGGACAAATTGTCTCCTGAAAAGTTGGGACAAATTCGTATACTTAGAGAGCTCAAGAGGAGGATTGAATTAGAGACTGGAAAGAAGCTTCCTACTGGTCCATCAGAGAAATTACCCCCTACCGCTCAAAGAAATAGAAGAGGTTAAATAGTAAATATGAGTTTTGATGGATTTATGTACATATTTGAAATGTTTAACATATACTTCAAAAGGAAATGTTGTATAAGGCTATATGAATACCAGTTCTTAAGTAATTGAAGCAAGCACTTGCCCAATCTAAATATTGCTTATTGTTAAATGTTCCTAAATAGATTTCATGGAGGTGAGCATATTGAGATGAGTGTTTATAAGTTTTATGTCAGAATATAAAATGATGTTGAGGATATTATAAGTTATATTCTTATATTGTACTTTTTTTCTTATTTTTTCAAGTAGTTTATTGACTAGATTCATACACTTTTAAGTGCAGGCTATGAAGCCCGGATACGAGATACGATACGGACACGATACTGCACCGATACGTCGATACGGAAAAATTTCAAAAATCAAGATACGATACGGCTGTGATACGTTAATAAAAAATATCATATACTTAAATGTATAATATAATTATAACCATTTTTTTAATATGCAAATATATTAACAAACAAAAGAAACCTGTCATATCTCTAAAAAAAAAAATCAGTCATAGGCTCGAAGCACATCAACGTAAATATAAATAGTATTGGCGATTAAGAGAGTGATGATTAGTCAAATACATACACAATATATACCAAAAAGAGCACCATCAGTGCTATATTATATCCAAAAAGAACATTGTTAGTGCTATATTATATCGATCCAAAAAAGAAGCACTATATCCAAAAAAGAACACATTAGGAACTAAGTTTTTTTTTTTTTGAAAACTCGGTATCCAATCCAAAAGTTAAGTTATTTTAGTTAACATTAATTGGGAAATATTAGGGTAGGTATCAGTGCAGGATAATTATTGGATACTTTCCTGATATGTATTGGGAAGTAACAGATGATTATTTTTTTAAAAAAATAAAATTTAATCTTCAGATACTCTCCTGATACGTATCGGGAAGTATCGGATAATTATTTTTTTTTAAAAAAATAATTTAATCTTCGGATACTCTCCTGATACGTATCAGGAAGTATCTAGCAGGTATCAGTGCAGGATACGCAGCGATACGTCATCCCTTTTAAAGTATCGGGGCTTCACAGGGTGCAGGTAATTTAGATTTCGAACCCTGACCCTTGCAAATAATATTCCTGTGAGCTATCAAATGAGCTTCACTAATGGAACAACATATCAATTACTTAAAAACTTCAGAAAAACATAACAATAAAAGTATTGCAAGAATTTGTTTGATTAATTTGTTGGAGTAAGTCTTAATAGTCAATCTATATTCATCGGGTTTGGCTTTGTATCATGATATTAATATAAATATATATTGTGAATATATAATAATAAGACGTTTATTTATTTATTTATTTTAAAATAATGAAGTCTTAGAATAGTTAGTCCGCTTAATTGAACATTAAGTATAACTTAATCATGAGACTCCATTAAACATAATGACACTATTATTAAAGTATTCGTAGTTAAACTTTATTGTGAAGTGGGACAACATTAAAGCTTATAGACTATTATATGGGTAGACTGATGATCACATCTTGCAGATCATGGATAAAAAGTTATCAAGTCTTCACATAGATATAAATATTATGAGTAATATTTATATTGGATTGACCCACCATGAGAATACTACATTGAAAATTATGTAAATGTCATAAGTTATTCTCATAGTGATAAGTAGCGTATTCCAACCTTCAACCTGAAACCACTGTGTACCCTAGATGTAGGAGTCAAGTATTTTGTTATCGTACAAACGTCGCCCGTAACAGGATAACTATAAAGTCGGTTGATGGGCACTCAACAAATCATGCTGAGGAACATGAGTGACCTAGATGGAATTTGTCCCTCCTACATAACATGAGAATCGTCTAAGGGCCCAATATTGAACTGGACAAGGGTGACATATTATGCCTTGTGTTCAATATAGACATAAGGGCAAAATAGTAATTATTCACATAACTATTATCATGGAAAGGTTTGTCAGATCAAATGACATTCTTGTCACTTGGGTAGCAGCGATGTTTGTCACTTGGGTAATAGTGATGTGTTGCTAGATATCGCTGATTGTTGATAGTATTAAATATGTGATTTAATATTATTACGTTACGAGAACCTACATGGTCATACACAAAGGACAAATAGATGAGAAAAATAAATAAGACTTATTTATAAAATAATAAATTGAACTTATTAGTAATTAAATAATTACGTATGACTTATTATTTAATTTATGAAAAATAGAAGAAGGACCAAGGAAAAGTATTTTGATAGGTGGCCCTTTTGTTCCGACCCCAATGACAAGATTATGGAACTATGGTTGAAAGATCAATCAAAGATATAAATTAATAACCATTTTTTACTCTCCTTCTTTTTTCGTAAAAGCATAACCTGATTTTACATAATAAAGATTAGTGTCTTAGGCTTTGTTTGCGAGTTGAGTTTTGGAGGGGAGGGGAAGGGAAGGAAAGACTTATGAAGAGGTAAACCTTTGTTTGTGAGTTTTAAAAAAATAGGGAAAGGTTTTGAGGGGTTTTGAAGGGCTTCATTTGTCCAATTTTAAAGTTTCCCCAAATTGAAAGGTTTTGGGGGGTTAAATATACAAATTGACAATTTTGTCCTCATAATAATTCAAAATTTCAATTATAATTTATAAGATAAATAACAAAGTTTATCACAATGTATTGATTTTAAGAGAAAAATGGTAAAATAGTAAAATTATCACATAAACCCTCCATCTCCTTTCCTTGTTGGTTTCTTTAACTCCCAAACAAGGGGAAGGCTTTCCCTCCTTTCTCCTTTCCCTTTCCCTCCTAAGTCTTTCCTTCCCCTCCCCTCAAAACTCGCAAACAAAGCCTTGGAGAATAACATGCGATGTGAAACACAATATTTGGTTTCATGAACAATGATTAAAGCATGGAACGAGCATGATTAATGAAAGTAAATTAAGTCATTTTATAGAACCAGCTCTTTGAATGAATGGATAATGAAAAGTAACAACTAGTTTTGAATCATCAATAGCTTTCAAATACCATGACATACCACATTCAAGTTCTGCAAATCCCTGCACTTTAGTCCTTTCTTAGTTGAAAAAAAATTCAAGTTCAAAGTGCAGTAACATATCGAAAGGTCATTCAACGGCCAAATAAACCATTCTCTAAATAAAAGGCCTTGAAAAAATACTATCATGGGTATGCTTGTGAGCCATTAAGTTAGTTTGGTAGAAATTTTATAACATTTGAACATGCAGGTAAAGCACCATGCGAAAACAAACTTTTCTACTCAAGATCACATACAATGTTGTCAAGAGCGAAATCCTACTAAGGACCATGAAGGGGGGAAGCATGATCGTAAAATTTAGGATCGTAAGATCCTGTATTGCGTCTCAAAAATAATATTTAGAGTATAAAATGGGTTAAAAGACTAGTTGAAGGAGTCAAAGAGTGAACCTGACCAAGAACAGTTGAACTTTTAAGATCACGTAAGATCTCCTAGTGGTTGTAAGATCGTAAAAGTGTACGAATCTATGATTTAAATTTCAATATTAACAACTCTATTAACATAGGTTTCCAGTGAAATATAATCTAATTCATATTTTTAACCAAAAGAAATGTAATAAGCATTTAATCATATACAAATATAATAAGAAATTGATTTCATATTTTTGAAATGTAAGCTAGAAAAAGAACATTAGAATGATTAAACATAACCCTAAGAAATTTAAAAGGCATATAAACGTACCTCTCCTTTTTCCAATCGAGCACATGTTTTCAGATCAACGACAACTGATCCAATTACAATAAGATCTACCTTTAGTTTTTCATATAATTCAATTGACCGTCCATATCTGGATCACCAGGCTTGAGTGAGATAATGGAATTGCACGGTCTTGCGATATAAATCGCAATTATGACAAGATATCACAAGATCTGGACAAGTGCATGATCTGGTTTACTTCGAAGACGTTTGATATTGAAAATTGTTCCCATAAAGAGAGAACATGTTTAACAGTTTATGCTCATCGATTGTCTGTAATAACCAAATTTGAAGAAAATATTAAAATAAAGGGAAGATATATTTCTTGCGGAATGAAAAAGGTTACAATCAAATGTACTTACGCCAGGATTGAGATCTGTGACAAGATTTGTACACCAAGAGGCAAATCTCCTCCGAAGGCAACTTCAATTGCTTGAGCATTGCCCATATAAAATTCAAACACATTGATAAGTATGTGGAGGGATTAACCTTTGTGCTTAAAATGACTTATAATTAAAATCTTATTTAACGAGCTTTAGATTGAAAAATCTTAAAATTAAGCTAAACAAATCATTTTTAATGCATGTGAGATTCACAGTACCATGTCATTTATCAGAAAATGGATGAAAATATTAAGAATTTATTAAATGCGTATCTACAAGTGATTTACAAACAAGAAAATTATAGTAATGTAATTTAATAAACCTCCTTATGAATCAAACCCCAAATACGAGTAGAAAAAAATGCTTATAAATATTTTTGTCCAGAAAATTTATTTTTAAGAATTAAAAATATATTATTTAAGAGTACCAAATTACAACATGTTGAAAAGATACCGCGTTATACATCTCGGTTTCATTTGATTAGATAAGTCTTAATTTCAAATTTTAAAGATCTAAAAATCATATAAAAATACAAGTTTATTTTTGTATTCCAATATAAATTTAATGCAAAATATGTTGATCAATGCATGAGAGAATGACCAAAGTTGATGCATTTCCTACAAGAAGAAACATATATTATGATCAACTTGGAGGTGAAACAATAATATGTAGTAATAACAATGATACCAATGAAGAAGAGGTCCAAGAGAATAACGAAGTTAAACCTGTCTTTTCTCCGAGTGAAAATCAATTTCTATGGTAAATCAAAATTGAAATGTTACTAAACTTACATTCAAAACTCATACTTAAAAATAAGAATAAGAGTCGGGGGTCGTAGTTGCAATATTTGTTGTTATATTTGTTTTGAATCTTCAATTTAACACAATTTAAACGCATTGTGTGTACTTCATTTTTTACCCTTCATTCAAATTCTTTAAGTCTATTGTCTACTACAACTACAATCTGTCTATTCAATATAATAGGACGGTATTTGAGAAATACGATTTAACTGAGTAGGTGTTGAGTATTGTTCAGAGCTATATTATTTGAGGTAGCAATTCAGAGTTTCAGGTAGAATTTAATAAGTTACGAAAAAAAATATAATTCAATGATATTAAATACATTAAGAATGTATGATTTAGAGATTCGGGTAACCTTAATATTAAGAAAACTTAATATGAGATCAGCCATATTTTGCAATAATTGTTAAGGTTAACAACTAAATATCATTGATTTACATTTTTGTCCTTAACTTATTCAACTAAATATCTGAATGTGTACCTTCAATATAGCTCTGAACACCTCAGTTAAACTGTATTCCTCAAATGTCATTATAATATATTCAATAGTCAAATTGTAGTTGTAGTAAACAATAAACTTAAAGCATTTGAATGAAGGGTGAAAATGTAGCACACACAATGAGTTTAAATTGTGTTAAATTGAAGATTCATATAAATTCTAACAACAAATATATTGCAACCAGGACCCTTGATTCTTATTCTTATTTTAAATATAACTTTTAAATGTAAGTATAGTAACATGTCAATTTTGATTTACCATAGAAGTTTATCTTTAGCCTAAGAAAAGAAACGTTTAACTTCGTTATTCTCTTCAACCACTTCTTCATCAGTATCATCAATATCACTACATATCAATGTTTCACCTCCATATTGATCATAATATATGTTTCTTCTTGTAGAAAATGCACCAGCTTTGGCCATTCTTTCATTTGTGTTATGTGTGAAAGATTTTAATAAAGAATACACAATAAAAATGACATGTGCATTGATCAATATATTGTGCATTAATTATATACTTGAAAGTGGAATACAAAAAATAAATGTGTATTTTTATAGGATTTTTAGATCTTTAAAATTTGAAAGTAAGACTTACATTAAAAATGACCGCAATAACCAAATAAAACAAATAAACCCAAAAAAATTAAAAATATTTAGCACCTTGTCTGGGTCCAAATCCTTGAATCCCTCCATACATTCTTGCATCTCCATCTCCATACTATCTCATAGAAGATGAAAATAGTATTAGAATGAAATTGACAAAGATCAACAAGAAAATTTGGTTCATCAGTATAATATAAGAAAGTAAGATAGAACATACTTCTGAAGATCGACCTTTCTGCTCAATGGGCGGATTTGGGTTGGTAAAGTCCCTCCAAAGATGAGGAACAAACTCAACAACAATGAATAAGATGTTAGAAGATAAATTATGTTAAGTAAAATAGAGACAACTGAATAACCTTGATCGATCATTATTATTATATTTCACTTATTCGGTGGATGGTTTTAAGATGAGACTTGCTACTTTTTATAAACTTTTTTCAAGTCTTATTTTTAAAATTAATTATAATCTTCGTCAATTACAATAACGAACATGCTTGATGTCACGAAAGAGTTCATCATGATTTGTCACAAAATAATATTATTGGCCATTCACCCTTGTTTTCTGTCAAAATCTTTCTGTTGAGAAAAAAGTGAACCATTCAATGAAAGCAACAACATATTTGTGATTGATTTTTCTCATGACATATAGCATTGAAGCAGAGATATTCTTCATTTCCCAAATCTAATGATAGGGGGCTATGACTATTGTCATTTTGTTGAGAAAAGTGAACCATTCCATGAAGCATTGAATGCCAAGAAAAAAATTTCAATGATGTAAAATAAGTTGTTTTATCGTTTTCTTGTTATAATTTAAATAAACAAGAAAAAATAATATGTTTAAAATTAATTTTTGCTTGTTTATTTAAAAAAAAGATTAAAAAGGATTAAAGTAAATTATTGAATAATACTGTCAAAAGCACTTCACAAAGGGGGGAGGGAGAGAGAGAGAGAGAGAGAGAGAGAGAGAGAGAGATGAGAATCTTCCTAGTTGACATCTGATATGTTATATTATTTTCCACATATCCACGGCGAGAAAATACTTGTTGTAGCACATCAAGAGTCGTAGCTGTATGCAGTCCAACAACAAGTTAGATAGATAACAAATCCTCAACATCAATGGGAATGAATAGTGCTTTCCAGTTACTAAAAATATGCAGTCCAACATCAAGTTAACAAAATAGTAGACAAGTTGCATAAAAGAGAAATAAATAATCTATGTATACCTTATGCTTGGTTGAGCATTTGTGCAAAATTGTATAGCACTAACAGCAGAAGGAAAATCTTACATTTGAAGAAGTGGCTACAATAATGATAAAACAAATCATCTGTGAGTTCTAAGAGTCTGAAAAAAAATGAAAGATTCATTTGAAGACATGAAAGAAAACGATTTTTGGGACGCAACATCGTAAGCTTTGTTATGACTCCAAAAGACTGAAATAGATGGAACAAATCATTCTACGACAAGAATAATATTGTTAAATGAATTTTCAGGTTGACCAGTTTACTAATCATTTGTATTTCTCATTTATGATGAATTAGATGATAAATGACCAAAAAATATAATATATATATATATGTATGAAAGAGAAAGAAAAAAAAAGTATATTCATATCTCAAACATTCATGTGATGTGCATGAATTGGTGCAATTCCATGTCATTGATATGAATGAACGATTTAACAAATTTTTATTTTGTATTATAAAAATTGGCAAACGAAAGGAAGAATAGGAACAAGATTAACGAAATTTTGGAATTGAACATTCAAATCAAGTACCCATGATTGCTCTAATTTTTGCAAATATCACATGATTTAAAGTCATTTATGACTCATTACAAGATATAATACATACGAATTATTGGCTTACGAAGACATATCAAATCAAACTTCAAATTATGTCAACATAATATAATCTACGGCCATGATTTTACAGATTTCTTTTATAAACATAGCAATTAGATCAAATCAAACTTCAAATTGTGTCTGTAGAATATTATCTAACGACATCAGTTAGTGGCTTTCTTTTATAAACATGACAATTAATAACTAAGATAAAAAAGCAACCTTTGAAGTTAATACCATCCCTCTATGTTTTATATACCCACATTAGTTCTGCACAATCTGTTACAATTAATATCATAAAGAAAAAAAATATAGAACTGATTGCATGTAATATATACTACTACTATAACGTAATACTCCAGCAACATTTTGGAAATTACGGGTAATGAAGAGTATAAAATGGGTTAAAAGACTAGTTTAAGGAGTCAAAGAGTGAACTTGACTAAGAAAAATTGAACTTTTAGGATCGTATAAGATCTTCCAGTGGTTGTAAGATCGTACAATTGTACGATGCTATGATTTAGATTTCGATCTTAACAACTCTATTCTTATATATTTCCAGTGAAATATAATCTAATTTCATATTTTTAACCATAAGAAATGTAATAAGCATTTAACCGTATACAAATCCAATAAGAAATTGATTTCACATTTTTGAAATGTAAGCAAGAAAATGAACATTAGAATGATTAAACATAACCATAAAAATGTTAAAGGCATTTAAATGTACCTCTCCTTTTTCCAATCGAGCACCTTTTTCGGATCAATGATAACTAATCCAATAACAATAAGATCTACCTTTACTTTTTCGTCGTCCATATCTGGATCCCCAAGCTTGAGTCAGATAATGGAATTGAACTGTCTTGCGATAGAAATCACAATTATGACAAGATATGACAAGATCTAGTATAAAGTTTCCATAATAACCAAGGTATGCATGAAACTAACCTTCAGAAAGTGTACCGCCAATTCAACCTGGAAACCACCTCTCATCTGGACAAGTGCATGATTTGGTTTACTTCAGACGTTTGATTTTGAAAATTGTTCCCATAAAGAGAGAATAGGTTAAACAATTTATGCTCATTGATTCTATGAAATAACCAAATTTGAAGAAAATATTAAAATAAAGGGAAAATATCTTTCCTGCAAAATAAAAATAAAAAGATTGTGAGCCACCATGATTTTGGTGATAGTTACACTTTGTAGCTTCACAAAATTACGGTGGATCAACGTGAATTTTCAATCTTACCACGATTTTGGAAATAGCTACACTTTGCAACTTCACAAATTCACGATGGCTCAACATAACTTTTCAATCTCATTGTTCATCCAAACATGCACAAAGGGAAGAATTGATGATCAAACCTACAAATTACTATTAACACTTTATCCAAACATTCAAATGCTTACAATGAAACTCAACAACATAACTCCAACATCAAAACACAAATTAATAACATAAAAAAAGCTACATATATATGAATCATACCAATTAATATTCAAAATCAAATTTACATAAAATCAATATTCAATTACATAAAATCTTGAGGCTTCTTAAACAAAGTAGAAATTGAACAAAAATTCAAACTTTATGCGCTACTCAATTGAACTCGACAAAACCTATATTAGAATTTGAAAAATGAATCTATATGAGTGTTGAAAAAAATTGACACACAAAAAAAAGGGGATCTTTTTTTTTTTTTTTACAGCAAAAATTGACACACGTTATTGATGAAACCTAATCAGCTTAAGCAGTGAAGACGGGACACTAAAGATAACAACCCCTATTAAAACACCAGGAAAAAACAAGTTAACTTCCCAAAACTAACATAAACAACAAAAAGGGATATATAATTTGTAAAAAAGCAGCTAGAGAGAGAATGTGACTGCCTGATGAGAGAGAGAGAGAGAAATTGCCTAATGTGTTTGTGTGGGATATATATATATATATATATATATATATATATATATAGAGAGAGAGAGAGAGAGAGAGAGAGTGTGTGTGTGTGTGTGTTTCTCATGTGTTGTTTATGTTGTCGTGATTTTTTTGGCCTATGTATCGTACAAGGCCCGATACTTTTTTTCTCACAAAGCCCAAAACTTGATATTTGGATTTCATCTAATGCTGTGACAAGTTCGAGCCATCCGCCCGAAGTAAACGGTTGAAATCTAAACCATCCAATCTTAAATAAATAGTTGGGACTATTACAATGTCAAACTGGGGAAATATCATAGCAGTGAATCTAGGTCCAAATGTACTAGAATTGGGTTATAAATAGCTGTTTCGGAGAATGTGGTGACCAGTTCGAACCCGAGGTTTCACATAAGCACAACCAAACGACTAGGTTGCAGTAATGAGGACAACTTTGTAATACATTGAATCATGATGTCAAAGTTAAAGTACATTGAATCATTTATTTCAAAATTTATATTTTATTCAAACTTAGATTTTATACAAAAAGAAATAAATTGAAATTATTAATAGAGTTACTATACTATGACTCATATGCCATTATAAAAACATAAGAAAACATTCTTTCAAAAAAAAATTAATAAGAAAACATGCTTTCTAATACATTGTATCAATTAGTCAAAAATAATTAAAATACATTGAATAATTAATTTATAATTTATACTCTATGCAAGATTTGATTATGTACAAAAAGAATAAATATAAATTATTAGATATAAATGAAATAATAATTATATTTAACCATAATAGTTACTTTTTTCTTTTTGGTCAACTAGCCCAGTGGCTATATTCACAGACTTTTGAAGTGTGTGAAATCCAGAATTCAAACTTTGACCCCCGCATATAATGTCCCTCCTAACTACTAACTAAGCGTAACTTACGGGAGAACGTAACAATTACTTTATTATGGTCTAAATATATGTTCAAAAAACTTCATAAAAACATACAATAAAAGTATTTCAAGAATTTGTTTGATTAATTAGTTTAGTAAAACTAATTAACAAAACGGTATTAAAAATTAATAAAAAAAAACTAAACAAAATGATGGAAGATATAAAGTTAAATAGAACCATGACCAAAGACAAGGATTATGGAACTATGGTTGATAGATCATCAAAAGATATACAAATAATATAAATTATATTTGTAAAGAAGAGAAAGATCTCCTTTCTCAAAAAAAATATATTGTGGTTTCATGAACATTGATTAAAGCATGGAAAGAGCATGAATGTTGAATGTACATTAAGTCATTTTTTAGAAGCCTTTGAATGAATGGATAATGAAAAGTAACAACTAGGCTCTGAACTTTAGTCCTTTATTAGTTGAAAAAAAATTCAAGCTCAAAGTGAAATAACATATCAAAAGGTCAATATTCATCGGCCAAATTAACTAGTCTCAATAATAAAAGGCCTTGAAACAAGACTCTTGTGGGTATGCTTGTGATCTATCAGTTAATTTGGTAGAAATTTCATAACATTTGAAAATGCAGGTAAAGCACCATTCGAAAGCAAAGTTTTCTACCCAAGATCACATACAAAGTTGTGAAGAGCGAAATCCTACTAAGGACCATGAAGGGGGAATCATGATCGTAATATGTAGGATCGTAAGATTCTGTATTGCGTCTCAAAAATCAATTTTAGAGTATAAAATGGGTTTGAAACTAGTTTAAGGAGTCAAAGAGTGAACCTGGCTATGAAAAATTGAACTTTTAGGGTCGTGTAGGGTCTCCCAGTGGTTATATGATTTAAAATTTTGATCTTAACAACTCTATTCACATAGGTTTCTAGTGAAATATAATATAATTTCAAATTTTTAACCATAAGAAATGTAGTAAGCATTTAACGTTATACAAATCCAAAAAGAAATTGATTTCATATTTTTGAAATGTAAGAAAGAAAATTATCATTAGAATGGTTAAACATAACCATAAGAAATGTAAAACGCATTTAAACGTACCTTTCCTTTTTCCAATTGAGCACCTATTTTCGGATCAACAACAACTGATCCAATAATAATATGTCTTACTATCAAAGTTTAAGGATCTAAAAATCCTAAAAAAAAATACATGTTTATTTTTGTATTCCCACTTCATGTATACATTTAATGCAAAATATATTGAACAATGCACGTCTCAATTTTATTATGTATTTATTGCTTTATTAAAATATTTCATATATAAGAGAAATAAGAGAATGGCGAAAGTTGATGCATTTTCTGCAAGAAAAAAACTTATACTATGATCAACATGGGGTTGAAACAATGATATGTAGTGATAATGATGATAACAACGAAGAAGAGGTCCAAGAGAATAACGAAGTTAAACGTGTCTTTTCTCAGGGTGAAGACCAACATCTATGGTAAATCAAAATTGAGATGTTACGATACTTACATTTAAAAGTTATATTTAAAATAAGAATAAGAGAAATAAGTTCTAATTGCAATATTTGTTGTTATAATATATTTGAATCATCAATTTAACACAATTTAAACTCATTGTGTGTGCTTCATTTTTAACCTTTCATTCCAAGGCTTTAAGTTTATTGTTTAATACTGTAGAAAAATATACGGGTGATAATGTTCACCTCAAGTTTAAGTAAAAGTGGCTTTATGTTACAAAATGATGTGGCCATTTCCATTTGTTTACGCCATAGCTTTCTATAGTTTTCACTAAGAAAGAGCACATCTACTAAACCATGTAAGCTTTCCTCAAAATATATGACTATATTGAAATGCTAGGGCTAATTCCTTCTCCACTCCTTACATAAGCAAGACCAGAAAGTACTTTCTCGATGCTTTTGATAGCATATATAGCAGCATGAGTCAGAGCCCTTAATGTAAGTTACACATGACAACCCTAACTTGGTAGCAAAAGCATTCTCACTAACAACTTCACGCTTCTTTTGGCCAAATTCTGACAAGAAGCTTGGGGAGGTTATAAGAGAGAG
>Ga0315914_1004730_pt1 | contig 20208 bp, 6 predicted proteins | sample MpolenodulesMG_FD_203920 | JGI IMG/M metagenome (GOLD analysis project Ga0315914, IMG submission 203920) | Medicago polymorpha root nodule microbial communities from Los Angeles, California, United States - elongated nodules | ecosystem: Host-associated > Plants > Roots > Nodule | place: USA... | reverse complement strand
CATTCCTCTTGAGACGGAACAATGTCTGCAGAAATATTACTGTTATTCTTGTCTTGATGTAGAGACAAGTTGCAGAGATGGTGGTTGCAGAGGCATGCGCAGAGTTAGTGGTTGTACACTTCGTACATTGTACTTTGTCAACTCTGTTAAGCTTATGGTGAAGTGGCTTCTGATGAGATGCTTCTGATAATCTTGCTTCTGATGATCTTGCTTCTGATGACGTGTCTTCAGGAGCGCTTTCTTCAGACGCATTTCTTCAGACGCTTTAAGCTTCAATATAAATTCCTTTGCTCTTTGACTTGTTCAATCAGAACCTCTATGAATAGTAATGTGATTAGGATCTTGTACACTTGAACAAATGTTTAGCATATCCAATTGATAATTTTAATACCTTGTTATCATCAAAACTTAAAAGGTGATTTTGCGAAACACCATTTGTTCCAACATATTGTAGTGTATATATCTACAATGGATTTGTTCAAATAGTAAGATATTTGAGTTTAATGGTCACCGATTCAATTTAGATTGAGAGGTGAGAAAGAACTTACATTACGCGACTCACGTGTTTTTATAACGTGTTTGGGTTAGCAACAAGAAGCTAACATCACATCACTAAACACTTTTAATGTGGTTTTTGAGAAGTTGTTGGTTGGAAAGTTTGGCCAACGCACGTTTTGAATATGACTTTATGTTTTTTCCAAACACTATCTTAGAGTGAGTTTGATATTTATAACATAGAAACTAAAGTTCGAAAAGAAGATATATTTACATAATGACTTATTTGGTGGTTAGGATAGAAGACAAGATATGATAATTGTATTATATCTTGTTTTAATTTAGTGTTTAATAAGACTATGTAATTTGACCCGTTCATAAAAAAACCATATAATATGATAAATTGTTCATGTGAGCTTAACTCAGTTGATATGGACATTACATTATATATTTAGTGGTCAGGGTTCAAACCATGGACACCCCACTTATTCACTTTAAAAGGATTAATTTATAGCCTAGTGGCTACTTGACCAAAATAGTTATATATGATAAATTAGTTCTGAAACTTTTCTTGCATGCCAAGTTAAAATAGTTATGTTGAATACAAGTTCGGTCAGAAACCAACAATATATGATAGGAAAATATGTTACTTATCTCTGTAAAATATGAAAATTGAAATCTAATCAAATATATGTATGTTGATTGTCCAAATATCCTACATACTACTACTGACTTCAATGATTCACCCACCTGATCTTCCATCATCCATACTAAAGATGCCCTCAAAGACGGATTCTCTCGACGTGCAAGATTGGGAAGCTCTTCTTTTTGGTCTTGCCATTGGAGCTCCCTTTGGCTCTTAGATTCGTTAGCTCCCTACATTCACATCCACAACTTGCACTTGGAAGTTAAAGATCTGTTCTTCATCAATGATCCTCATATTCATACTTTGCACACTCACATCCTTCTTATGGCGTCCAAGTTCATCAACAACATGCACATTAAGTTCAACTACTCAGAGTCAGGGCCGACCTAAGGGTTAAGCAACCCAAACAAGGGTTTTAGGTCATAATTAATTTCGTTATAAGTATATTATATGACAGATAAATTTTAGATATTTGCACATCTTAATTGATTACCAAAAAGGTCTTAATGACTCTTGGTCATGAATTAAAATTTTGGTCTCCATAAATTTGATTTAAATAAATATTTTGTTAAAAAAATATTTTTAAAGGCCACATTAAAAATTTTACTTTAGGCCTCTTAATTTGTTAGGTCGGCTCTGCTCAGAGTGGCTACACTTGGTTTCTGATGGTGGGTTCATTGACCTATATGCCTTATTCAACATATATGTAGTCATTTCCGTAATTCAATTCTCAATAAAAACATCACTTATTGGAACTTAAACTTATATAAAGAGTTTAACCTAAAAGATTAGTCAATTAAGTGGAAAAACTTTATGACTTAAGTAGTACATTGAATATTTTTATTTACTTAATATAGTACTCGTAATGACAAAAATCATGTGGGTTTAAGGATGGAGATATTCTTCAAATAAGATATTTTAAGGGATAAAATATTGCCTCTTTCCATGCCATTCGTTTGGGTGAAAAATGAAGAAAATAAAGGCGAACGCTAAAATGTATAATGTAAGCAGCAAAAGGATATACAACATAATTTTGTTGTTTGTGCTTTGGAATTAAACAAGAATACCAGTTACAGATAACTTAAAGATGTGAGCATTATAAAAAAGAAGAGAAGTAGAAGAAGACGCGTAATATACTGTTACTTACAAATACAGACAGCAAAGCATCACATGTTTTTGACCAAATGTGTGAAAACTAATAAAATGTTTGGAAGTTGCGGTGAAAGACAATGATGTGCTGTTTCGTTTGGTGGGCAATAGTTAAAAGAAGTAGATAAGTATACAATTATCACATAACTAGCACACAATTCCGTTGGTATTTTTAACCACTGCATCATTGTTTCCTTCAATCATGCCAATTGCCAACCACCAGCTGCCATTCCACCGTTTTAAAATTAATAAATAATCGATCTTTGGTATTTCTCGGTGGTCTATGATATGATATGATTATCAACAATTTTCGTGAAATTAACTCAGTTGGTAAGGACAGTGTATAATATATGTAAGATTTGAGGTTCAAACTCTGGCAAAAAAAAAAAATTATGAACGGAATACCAAAGTTAACTGATTTGTAATGAAGAAACAACTCATTTGTAAGGACGAAAATATATAAATAAGGAGCTCTTGTAAAAGTAATATACGATGATTTTTCCAAAGATTTATGGAGCTTTTGCAATAGTGTCACTCTTCGATTCCCATAGATCATCGTAAATCAGATTTGAAGAATGCTGACAAGTGCCCTAAGGGCATTGGATAAACATCCAAAAACAAATAAATTTTTATGAAAAAGTTGCGTAATAATTACTTGATCAAAAACAATATCTTGTATTTCCAAGACAATATTTTTATTTATATATTCCTTAATCATTGTCCAGATGACACTAGTTAGCAAGATCCATCAAATTTTTATAATCTATTTTGCAAAACAAATTAACAATAACAAGAAAAATTCATCAAGTGTGCATTTATTATTTATTTTAGATGGTGAGACTATATTTTTCAATTTAAAAAAATATAAAGGTAAGACAAGGTTCTGAAAATTTAACGGAGATGTAAATAATTCAATTCAAGGTATGAATCAATGACCGAGTCACATTGACATAACCGGTTGCTTATAAACCCACTAAACTTGGTAAATATTCACCAATAACTATAAAAATGCTTGCACCTCCTCACATTTTGAATGTTGTTATAAAAATGTTGTTAAGTATGTTTTTTTTTTATTGAAAGATTGTTGTTAAACGTATGTTAATGATATCATATATTTTTTTTTTAAGGAATTAATGATATCATATATTGAATTTAAATATACATTTGGCTCAAACTTTATTCAATTAGAGTCGTATTAAGATATAAACCGTATGTAACTATGATTCTCTTTTTAATTGGACTCATATATGCTATATTTTTTTTAGGCAAAATACGTCTTTTGTCCTATAAGTTTGACAAAAATATCTAGTTAGTCCTTTAAATATTTTAAATTTTACATAGATTTCTCAGTATTTTAAGTTTTAAATAGGTTTTTTAAATTGTTAGTTTAATGTAGATATTTGAAGTTTTAAGTTTAAAAAATAAGGACTAAAATTTCTTTCTAGTAGAGGAGCATATCCTTGTTGAGTCGAGCTGCTGCCTCTGTATTGTATGATTCTCCCCCGTATGCCATTACCGGTAACAGTTACAGGATGTTGCGAGTGGCGCTTAACCTTCACGCGTTCTCAACTCGCGGCGTTATCTTCACGCGCCTCAGTTCCTCCTCACTCTTCCTCTTTCACAGTGAGTGCTGTGCTACTACTCTCCCTCTCTCATCTTTGCATTTTCATTTTCACAGTTATTTACAATTACACGATTATGATTTTCCAGAATGAATGAATGAATGAATCAGATTGATTCTATCTCTTCTCAGGGAATATGCATATTATTTCACCGTCGCTGCTGGATGCAAATGTAATAAGCTTTACTAATTACCATAACAACAACAATCGTCGAGTTAGAAGAAGAACCATATGGACTTCGACTCCTCTTTGTATGGGCAGACGTTCCTGCAAAATCGCCGGTCGAAAGGTACCGTACCTCCTTCACTATCTTCCTTTTCATGTTTTTTCTACAATGCATATCACCTGTTTGATCAAAATCCTGTTAATGTAACATCACACACTCCCGCACGTGCACACACACATATATAGATGTATCTGAACAGTAGAGTTCAACAATTTGGTGCACCTGAAGATTTGTTTCATGTGCGATCGCAGTCCTAAACATGTTCAGGACCACCACTGACTGACTATATGAAGCGTTGGGATCAAGATGCCTCCATTTATAAGAGATAGACACATAGGAGGTTGGCGGGATACATATTTAAAATTATTTTCAAATATATGACCCTCTGTGTCTATCTCTTTTTAAACGAAGCACTCTATTTCTTTTGAGAAACGAAGGTGATCTTGATCCATATTTGACCCTGTTTGAATTAACAGTTTAATTAAACGTTTATAATATAAGCATTTATCATATAATTGATAATTTATAAGCTATTTCTATAACAAAATATTAAATAAAGTCAAATTGTTTTAATATAAGTTATCTTGGAAGCTTAAATGGAAATAAGCTGAAAACAATTGATAGACATGCCAGCCATAAGTTGTTTCCTTAAGGTCTCTTAAATAGGAGAATGTATATAAGTAGGAATCATAAAAATGATTGAGAAAAAAGAGATAAAATTATCGAGAAGAAGGAGATTGTGTTTAATGATCGAGATGTAACAATTGAAAAAAATTGTGAGGATTTCAATTGAGAGAATCCATTTCCCCTAAACAGTTTCACAAGTCACAAATGCTTATACAGTTAGATAAGCTCAAATAAGTCATTTCAAAAAGCCCTAAGTTGATTTGCATTTTGATTAGTGCAAGTTTTTCATTTTTATGGTTCCACTTCTGTGAAGATGAAGACGTTTTTTGAAGTCTTCTTCCAAGTTTTCTTATTTGCCACAACTGCAGGAAGCCAACAATGCAAAGAAGATGAAACTATACTCAAGGATTGGAAAGGAAGTTGTGTCTGCGTAAGTCCTTCTCCAAGTTTATGTTGCATTCGTTATATCACTGTTTTTTTATTATTGATCCCATTCCCATGTTATTTCAAGGTGACAATGTGTATTTATTCATCAAAGCACAATTCTAATCCCTAGTAATCTTTAATTTTAGATTTTTATTACTAATGTATTGACAGTGTAAAAAAAATTACATATATATATATATATATATATTATTTTCTTTTTGAAATCTCGGTATCCGTTCCAAGAACCGATTTATCCGAGGGGACCAATCCCACCGCCCACTTGCGGGGGCCCTGTTTAAAGCCAGAGCAAAGCTCTATATGGACTTGCCCACCGAAATTGGCACCAGGGGAATCAAACCTGAGATCTTGAGAGGAGCAAACTCCAAGATCCCAAGTCAACCACTTGGCCAAACCCAAATGGGTAAAAAAATTATTACATATATATGTAGATATTTCAGGATATAATGTTGCAAGTTACAATATGAAACTTCAATGATATATGATTTGTTTTTATAAGCCAATGATATATGATTGAATGTTTGTGGAACATGTTTTTATGATGTCAATGCATAGTAATCACACTTACTCGCATTAAATGAAATAGAGTATTCGGTCATCCTTTTATTTTATTTAGATTTCCTCTTCCCTGTGTTTGTGGCTGGATCGATGCGCTTATTTTCCCTGATTTAAATCTGGTCTATTCTGTAATTCTTATTGGTTTCCGGCTTTAGGATTTTGTTAGAATAGAGTAACCATCTTATGCACAACTTTCATGCTGCTAAAAACGACAGAGTAAAAAAAGGCGGTCCTAATGTAACATCAAATTCAGCCTTGGCTGCTGTACTAGAAAAAGTAAAGGAGCTTGATGTGCCAAAAGATATTGTCGAGCGCAACATCAAGAAAGCAACCGAAAAGGGGCAAGAGGCTTATATTGAGAAAATTTATGAGGTTAGTATAACATAATTGTTTACACATTTGGATTATCTCTGTTTTCTTAAGAAATGATACTGTTGTCATGTTTTATGATCGGAAAACATAAATTTTCTCGTGTAGTTACACAAAATTAAGAGGAGTCCACTATTTTTTTTTTTAAAGAAGCCAAACTAGCCCACCGAAATTGACACCGGAGAGAATCGAACCTGAAAGACCCTAGAGCCCCCTAATTATAAACAACAGTAGTTTGTTTTCGTCTCTTGCGAGGTGACAATGTCATGTTTTTTAGTTGAAGTCATATAGAAAAGAAACCAAATCTGTCACTGACAAATGGAGATTGCAAATGATGTTTTGTTGCCTTTGCCATAATAAATTCTGGTGCCTTGAACAACTCAGATATCTGTTTGTTTAGAAGTAACACTCTGTTGCTTTTCTCCAATGGATGACTGGGTTACAATTCCATGTTCACTTTTTAAATTTAAAAATATAATAGAAGAAATCTGCTTTGTCTTTTATTTTCTTTTTTACTTAGCAATTAAGATGTAATTTTTTCCTTTGCATAATTGTTATTACTCCAAGAGTAATAATTTCAGTATTCATTATTTCAAAAATACAATTCCCTAGCAATTGGTTCATTCCAGTTATCTAAGCACGAATTATGTTTGACAGTTTGAGATGTTCAACAGTTATCTTTGTTTGCTGTTATTATTTGTTTTGTTCTTAAGTACAATTTTTAAACACAAATAATGTAAACAAGTTTGGGTTCAGGGCAATTAGCTTTGTTTGGTAAATGTACTAGGTTACAAGATAGGGTATGGGACTGGCCCAACCACCCCAGAATGGGTCGGTTTTTGTTTGGGCATTGCCTTGGGTTCTGCAGTATCCTATCTTTTGAAATATTAATCCCGGAAGATTAATTAGTTTAGCTTACAACATTCTGCTTTTACCCTCAGGTTTATGGCTATGGAGGAGTTAGTATGGTAGTTGAAGTATCAACTGATAAGATAACTCGTTCTGTGGCAAAGATTAGAGAAGTGATAAAGGACTATGGAGGAAAGATGGCAGACTCTGGGTCTGTGTTATTTAAGTTTAGACGTGCTCGGGTAGTAAGTATTAAAGTCACTAATGCTGACAAAGATCATCTGCTTGGCATTGCTTTAGACGCTGGCGCGGAGGATGTAATTGATCCTCCAACTTATGAAGATGATACTGAAGAGGATAGGTCAGAAAGGTAATGCTCTCATTTTTTTTGTTATTGTGTTTCTCAGTATTACTCAAATTTCTGGTTTTCATAAGATTAAGCTTATGACCTCGTCATCATATATCTAATGAAGCTCCCCCCACCCACAATTCTTGTCTCTCTTGTCTGTCTATGGGGTAAGAATTCTTGGTGGAGGAAAACTTTAACCAGCTATGATGAATTTATTTATACTTTTGACTCATCAAAACTTAATTAACATAAAAAGTTACCATCACCCGATTACTTCAGTTTTTTCTCTTTATGGAAGAAAACATTTGTCAATCTCAATGAGAGCATCACTTTGCATAATGTTGCTGACTTTGAGAGGTCTGCAGTACAATCTTAGATTTGTTTCATACGTGTAGTCGACAATCAACATCAATGGAACACATTATCTACAACTGAGTGCCCCAATGCCAACCCAACTTTAGAATACTTTCTTGATCTGAGTAATGAACTTTGTGGATAAAGGCGAAATTTGTTTAGCTGCATTGAAGTCAATTTTCTAGTAGATGTGGACTGTGGTCAATTCCCAACTGCCATCTGCAGGCATTCACTTCATCTTATAACTATAATGAGGGCTGGTTTGGCCTTTAGAGGAAATTCTTGTCTGTCATATTTAAATAACGTTTGTAAATTAACGGGAAATGTCAACAATTTGAATACATATTATTGTTTTTCAAATTTTCTAGAATTTGGTTTCCAAAATCAACACTAGATACAGCTAAAATCGTACTACAATTTGACATTCAGATTTATGAATTTTACTTTCTTTGAGGAGTTAGTGCATGGTTTAAGTGCATCGGATCTTACATTAGCGTCAAATTAATCTACCACCCAGATATGCTCTGTATACAGGGCAAACATTTCTCACAACCCCTGCATCAGCTGTAGTGTGGTTAATTGATTTTCTGCTTACTGGGTAGCTTTGATAGCTGTAATAACGGCTAAAATAAGTTACAATCTTTGCTTTTCTATTCGATTACTCCATCATAACAAGGAGATTCAAATTTTTAGAAATTGACCTAAACCTAATAATTGATTTTAGTTCCTTTTGCCAGGTATTATAAAATTGTTGGTTCTTCAGAGAACTATTCATCTATATTATCGAAGTTGCGAGAGGAGGGCATAGAGTTTGAGCCTGATAATGGTTCTGAGCTTCTTCCAAATACTACAATTGAGGTTTGTTTTGGCTATTTCATTTATTTGAGTTTCATTTTTCTTTTCTTGCTTCACCTGTTGGTGTTATAGACTCTATGAAAGTTGGCAAGCAAACAATCGTGACAGTGTAAGTTTAATCTGCGATGTGGAAATATGCAATTTCATCATAAGATGAATCTGTAAATTGCCCTTGTCATTTCAATGTTCTGTTCTTCAGCCTGAATTGCATGTTTAAAGATTTCCCTTAGCAGACAAACTTTTCCTTTTTAGGGAAGCTTTCTTGGAGAGTATAATTAATGTTCCAACATTACTTTATTACGTTTACATGCATAAACTACCCATTATTCTAATCCTGGGTCTACATTTTCCATTTCTTGAGATAGAGGGAGAGAAAATTTTGAGAGGGAAGCAAGAAGCGGGGAGGATTTTTCCCCCACAATCAGCCACCTCCCATTTTTTCCGTCCCAACACCCAACTAGAATGTTTGATTTTTAAGTAAGTCCTTTCCATTTGTTTTATCTCCGTCAGTCAAAATGGAGAATTGCTGAAGCACATTCTGAGTTTTAACGTTCTGCGGAAATCTGATTTTAATTGGAAATAGTAAAGAACCGTTTGGGTTCCCTGAGAAGGACCACTTGTTTATTACGCCATCAGTCCATATCCTCTGGATTGGCTCTTTTAAGACACTGCCCTTGAATTTTTTACACAGGTATAAACTCCATGGTTAGTGGACTTAAACAATTAAGGGAAGTAGATTCAGTTCTATATTATTGTTTAGCCTCAAACCCACTTCATTATTCCTTTCAAGACCTTGGTCTATTTCTCATGAACATACTTTGAGGGAAGGAATTGAAAGTGCAGAATACCTAGCTAAGTGGTGTTACTCCTCCGTGTCATGTTTGAAGATTTGGGATCTTGTCCACCGCCTCACATTTTTCTCATATTGTCCTTGCTGATGTTATTGGCATGACTAGGATTAATTGTAGTCCACTGCTTTGTTTTCCTTTCTTCTTGTGATAACAAAATAAAATAAAATAAAATAAACCCACCTCATACTTTGAAAGGACGAGACCTTTCATCTCATCAATTGTTTTAGCATGTCGTATGTAATTAATGATGATTATCATGGTATTTAATTTATCATCTGCATTCTACTTTGGAAAGTAATTTTCTATTTAAAAAAGGGTTTTTCGCTATAAAACTTGAGTCATTTGCTGTTGTTATTTCAGATAGATGATGAGGCTATGGACTTGAACAAGGAACTTATGAGCAAATTACTTGAGCTCGATGATGTTGATGCTGTTTATACAGACCAGAAATAGTCATTTTTATATCTCTGAGAAGCTGGTCAGCTGACAAATCTAGGTTATTCTTTGACACTTGGAATCCATATCACATTATTTATCTGGTCTATTTGGAAGATGCAAAGTAGGTTCAAAATATTAGTAGGGATTCCTCCATCAAACAATTATTTACCAGATATGCAGATCCGGCTCGTGTACTGTCTAATCTGTTTTTTTTTCTTTTTCCTTTGCCAGATAGCTAGAAGCATGTTTTCTGGGAAGCGGATTTGATTTTGAATTTTTTATTCATAATCGAGGTTATTTAAATCATTTGTTTTCCTTTTTTCTTTTTGAGAGGAAATCATCTGTTGTCATATAAGGAATTGAACACTTCAATAAAATAAAATTGAAAAAAAATCCAATAGTAACATAAGTTAAAATTGTTTTCTTCTGGTTGGGTTCGTTGATTCTGGAGAGATTTCTTGGTAACCATCTCCTTGGGTTTCTGTCTATATTATCTCATGTAATTGAACTTTAATAAGGAGATTACGTATGATATTGCTAGTCAAGACAACAACTCTTTCATTCATGATTAATATTCATATATGCAAGTCAAAGCATATGACCTTCTATGCGTTTCAGTATGCGAACAACCAAGCTAGGGAATTCGTAATCGCTAATTTTATACGTACATCCTGTATTTTACATGAATAATTTTAATATGCTGCTACAAATATGAAATTCGTATAAATGCCACTTTATCATACATGTACTTCCGTTATGGATTGCTATCAGCTTGCACTTATAGATGTAGAATATATACTGTACAGATATGACGCTTGCAAGTAGTTGCATTTTCTTCTTCAAAAATGTAGTTGCATTGTTTTCTCTGAGCAGATTTACCACTATGATAATGGCAGTCTTTAGTCACACTTTTACTGTTTTGGAACCCAGCATCCATGCAACCCATATGGAAGTCCATAAGGGAACTTAGCTCTGGCAATCTCTTCAAAAGTGGAACCATCTAAAACCAACGCATATCCTTCTCCATTTTCCTCACTGATTACGGAGATTACCACACCTGTCATATGAGGGTAAAAAAAAGTCAGAACAAGGAGGGGATGATTTTGCACAGACATGAATCAGTTACTGTTACAAGTTCTAACCATCATCTTCCTCTGTTGCTCCTGGTCGAGGCACAAAAAATGGTTCTGAGGGTACAGCACCTTCTTCATACCAGTTCTTAGCCCTTTCGGATTGTAGATCGATCTACATATACATGTTAAAGCACGTTCAACTAAATGTATGTTGGTTTATATTTGACAGAAATGATAATAATTGACATATAAAGGAAATTAACCTTGGTGAGGGTGTTGGGGAAATTACAAGGGCGCTGTGCTCCACAAGCATAGGCATATCTGTACTTCAACCCTAGATAATTAGGGTTTATGCTGCACATGTCCATGCCTTTCCCATGTTCATTCGGGTCTAATGCTGCTTCTAATGTTCCATATGGACTTCCATCTAGTGGTATTCTGAACCGACCAACCCTATTATTTCAATAAACAATGATTTTAGATTAATTTCATTTAACATACGTATTCAATTATGACCTTGCAGGAAGGGCCAAGGTAAAATAATTAAGATATCAAAATACCTACCTAGCATCTGGCAGAACATCTTTGCCATTAAATGAGCGAAGGTTCTGTAATCTAAGCTTGTCAAGAATGTCAGTGTTTGAATTGTGCTCACAGCAGTCAGCAATAACAGCAGTCACCCTCCCATCTTCATCTTCCTCTTCATATGCATTTATGAAATGGAAAGTAACGAACAAAGGCACTTCCACACTTGCCACCTTCAAAAATCACATGCCAAAATTAAAAAAAAAAATTAATCAGTGAAACACAAATACAACAAATCATATTACTTCACCAAAAAAAACAACACATCATATTATGTCAGAGATTCAAGCATATGTACTTACAATTTTCCCACTAGTCTTGCACATAACATGCATAAAAGCTTTGGACTCAGGATGCCACTGAAATTTGTACAATGGAGTTGGTTCAGCCCTGAGCAAATTCTGAGCACAATACCTCAATGGCATTTCAGGCACAATAACGTAGTGTTCAGTAACGGGAAATGAATGGACCCAACCGGGTGACGTACCGCCCCTACAATCGACCCGTCCAATAACCTTCCTCTCATTACAGCCAGTTTCCATCCTCGCCACCAAGTACCCTGGTTTTATAAGGTCAGGGATTAATGTTAAAAACTCGTTATCCGTGACAATGGGATGTGCAGAGTGAATAAGACCTCCCAAAGAATCACTGTACTCAAATTTTCCAATTGTCTCCAATGTGTCCGGGTCTATCACTATGGACCCTTTCTGTGTCTCCGTCAGACAAACCACCCTCCCATCGCCGAGCTTCACCACGCCTGTGTTGGCATTGTCGGTAAGTGAGGAACCGGAGAAAAGGCTTGCTAGCTCCCCTACGTAGGCTAAAAAATTTTCAGCCTTAGGGACTTCAGAAAATTCACGATAACATATCTTCTGATTTTTCTTTGCTGCTTGATAAGCTTGAGATTCAACTTGCCGATGGCCGGCTACTAACCGCCCGTCCTCGAAGTGAAGGCCGACCAAGGTGGCGTACCCGTCAAAGAGGTGCCTGAAGTTGTAGTCCCCTATGTTCCACATACCTGGGCCATTCCTTAGGTATGTTCCTTTCTGCATGTAAAATTATCAACTCTTCCTTAGGTTTGTATTTATCAATTTTTCCAATAATAACCTTTTTATGTCACAAGTTAATAATAATTATTTCTCCTCAAGAAAAGGAAGTTATTAGTTATTTAGGCATATGTGTACCATGTAAGTTCTTACTATAAATTATCTCATACATATATATATGTGTGTGTGTATTACCAAATTCAAAAAAATTAGTGGGTATTTTATTCATATATAATTGATTTTTCTTGCTGTACCGTTTATAACTAACGACATGATGACATTTGTGTATCATGTACGAATCAATGGATGTCCGTAGATCCCTTAATATTATATATACACTATATAATCGATTATTTAAGTTAATTAATTTGTAATTAAATTCTTGATTCCAGTAATATACCCTGGTGGGTTCCTATTTGCTGACACGTTACTGGACAAACCATTATTACGTGGAGGATCAGCAGCTTTCTTATATTTTTAATAATATATGGAGGCTTTGTAGTTCTTGTAACAAGAATATTTTTGTTCCTTCCCTCTTTGACTATGTTTTAAATTTTGTTGGTTCGATAAAACAATCAAGTAGAACTCGACAATAATGGTGGTAACATTCACTTCAAGTAGAGGTTACAAGCTACAGCGATAGATATAATATAAAATTATCCACGTATCTTTATTTAAAACTTAAAATTTGACAATAATTTATTCGTTATATTTCATGAGTATAAATCTTTAAAGGGAGTAGTGGTCTAGAGATCAATTATTACTGTCCTCTTTCTTTTAAGAAATGTTAGATTTCAGAACAAAATAAACGATGTTCCTTTTCTTTTTAACGTATAGTTTTCATGTTGAAATTAATAATGTATTTTTTCGGCAATAAAAATATGAAATTGGCATTATTTGATAAAAACTATGAGTGTTAGGGAAAGAAAGAAAAAAAAATACCACTCACCAGCCAGAGTGGAATATGTCCTTGAACAAGCAGTTCTCCTTCCCATCTCTCTTGAGGGATACTAGTCCATGCAACATGGTGTTGGTGGTCGCCGGTGGTCCCTGAACGTTTCTCCGGTGGTGGAGGTGGAGCAATCACACGCGATGGACTCACAACATTTGTAACGGTCAAGTGATCTTGATGATTTCGTTGGCCTTTATAGATGCCCTGGTTTCGAAATGAAAACTTGTTCCTACAAGTGTTATCTAACATATCACAAAAAACCATATTTTGCTTTGAAATGGGGTTTCGTATTATAGATGGTGAGGCTGTGAAAGCCATGGAAATGAAGTGAATATTGATTGGAGAAACAAGAGCCTAAATATGTTGGAGGAAAATGGAAGTAGAATTTTCTTAGTGAGGAGGATGAGTATGAATGATGCACTTATATATAGGAATGTCTTGGGCTGTGAACTGATCTACGAGACTGAATATGTTATGGACCCGAATTTCCTGAAGTCGCAAGTTCAAAGAGTTTAATGCAGTAATTGGTTCCACCCATTGATTTGAGATTGGACGATCTAAATCAAACAGACAATTTCATGCAGTTAAATGATCTCGTCCGTTGATTTAGAGTGAACGGCTGAAAATTGCAACTACGTGATATCATTTCAGCTATATATGTATGCTTTTCTTTGTGGGAATCTTGGATTGGTGGAAACCTTTGCCACTACGAGACACCGTTTGTCTTTTATGGGGGCCTTATACTTTCAAATCTTTAAATGATTAATCTCAGCAAGCATCTCATTTAAAAAAAACACATCAAGAATCACAGAAAAACTAATATGGAGTATATATATATTTATTATTTTATTTTATGAAAGTATACTGTTTTTTTTATCAAGTATAAAAGTATACTGTAATTGGACATAATAGAGTTCGTTAAATAAAAATCAACAATTAACTAGGCGCAAGAACTAAACTATAGCTAATAAATTTGATCCTTCAAAAAAAAAAGCTAATAAATTCGATAAATCTAATAAAAACTAATTAAATTGTTTTTTTCTTTCTAATGTTCGAGTCTGAATCAAACAAATCCAGCATTTGTTTGAATAATAGCTTCACCTTATTCAAAATCAATCATCTTGAACGTGAATTAATTTTTCTTTTTTACACTATATTGTAGCACTAATTTTAAGCTTATGTTGTATTTCTGTATTTTTCTAATTATTATATATTAAAATTTTCGTAGAAATTTATGTCTTAATTTAGACAGTATAAAAATTTATATTATTTAAAAAAATTGATTTCTTTTAGTTTTATAAAATAAATTTAATAAAAATCAATATGATTGAATATAATCAAGCCAACATACTCGTAAAAAAAGAATGAAACCAACATATTCTACATCGATTTTGTTTGGTTCAAATTTCATAAGAAAGTACTGCAAACATACAATCAAACCAAACAATTTTAAAATTGTTTGTGCTTTTCTCAACATAAAAAAAAACGAACCAAATTGATCCGTTACATCCTACAATTAAAAATCTATTTATTTATAAAATAAATCTATTTATTTCTATGTTTTTTTCCTTCTAGCAAACAACAATATATTTGAAATAGATCCGTTAAAAATATAGATTATAAAACTATCTTAATTTAATTTAAAATCTACTTTTTAATACTTTTAATGGAAGTTTTTTTTCTTTTTTTAAATTGAATGCAAAATCACGAGTCATAAAAATAAAGTTGTTCATAACCTTTGAATTTTTTAATTACTTTTACTGTAACTTCTTAATATTACTTTTTCACTGTCTGTTTTATAGAAGTTTGTTGCATGTGAAAGTTTTGCATTAATTTTATTTTTTTTAATTTTTATGAGAGTGGTAAACAGACTAAACAACAATAAGAGGAGAGGAACATGCTCCTATCATGTCTTCTTCAAGCCTGATATTGAACAAAGGAAAATCAGCTTCAACAAAACTAATATAAAAAGAAGTAAAATGTCCTTTAAATGCTAAGAGGGATTGGAGGAATGCTTTTTCTTGATCATATCCACAACCATTATGGAATCAACTTTGCATATATTCTTCTTCAAGGACAAATTTTTGGCCACTTTTAAGCCTGTCAAGACTACCCGCTCTACCCAAACAATGTCGCAGATCACATGCATGACAGTTTCTGAACTAGAGTTACATCTAGGGCATATATCACACTAGCTATGTCATTGAAAAGTGTCAAATTCACGTTAACTTACTATGTATTTCAACTTATTTTGCAAGAAATCCCTAAATTCTTGTAAGTAGTATAAAGCCAAGTCCAAATTGCTTTCTTTGTACTTTAATTTATTTCCATCACATTTTGTAGAGAATTGGATCAAAGGAATTAATGAATGATCAAACAAATAGCTTACAAGGGGCACATCAGGCCACTTGCCTTACGGGCAAATCAATGGCCTGACGACTCAAGTCAGAAACTTATGAACTGAAACAAGAAAAAATCTCTCAATGAAGATATGGCTCGCCCATCAAGTGATGACGGTGTAAGTCCCACGTGGCTGATCTAGCAGAAACTCGTTGGTGAAGTAATTAATGTATATTCGTCCGGCGAACAATCTACTCACCAACGAGAGTGTTTTTTCAGAATCTATAAATAGAGGCTTGCAGACTCATTTATTCTCATTTTTTATCTTTTCAAATTTTAGAGAGAGAGAGCTCAGAAGAGTGAAAGAGGGTAGAAACAAGGCGGAAAACATCAAAGGCTTTTAGATCAAGATCATCTCGAGGAAAGGTCCTTAGTGGAGTGGTCACTGGTTCAGCCGGAAATGAGATCCTTGGGTGATATAGTGTCGTATGGCTTTAGAGTATCATACTTCTATCAACAACAACCTTCTTTTCCGGATGAATGAGAATGGTGTACCTGCACACACTCCGACGGTCAACTCAGTAAACGTTGTGGAATGATAGGTATTTTCGTGTAAAAGTGAGCGCACCTGACCTAATGCTCATGAGTTTGTATTTATAGTGTAGGTTTAGGTTTTTGGCCCTTGAACCTTTACTTGAACAGTTGTCCTTAAGGGACAGTTGCAATCCCCAAGGATAACTGTGAGCATATCACGAAAAGATGACATTGAATCTATACTCTGGCTGTCCAAATTGACTTCAGAGATCATTATTCTCATGCAATCTTATGTAATTTTTATGATTCTTGTGCAAAGAGCAGCTTGAAACATATCTTGGGTTGGACCTCAACTCAATATGGAACGCCTATATTTATCTTAACCATTATTTATGGAGCAAGGAGTGACTCCATGTAGAAGTTAATCAGATAGATAATTAAAGAATTTGTAGGTAAAATTAGATCCAGTTACTCCAAAAAAAGAATTGTCCTATTCGTAAGTTACAATTTTTTTTTGTGGTGGTCGGGGTTTGAACCCCGGATCTTGCATATTATACATTGTCTCTACCAACTGAGTTAAACCCACGAGAACTGCTATACTCAAATTTAACAATAGTCATAATGCACACATTTTAATTAATCTTACAAATAATTAGCCGATAACTAAATAAGTAATCGAAGATTAATTAATATTGGCAACATATATGACTATGAATTGGTAAATGAATTAGTATAATATTACCGTCCAAAGTGGAGATGAAATAAATTAAGGAGGTGCATTAGTCATAGCATTTCAATGGCAAAGCAAATGATGATGCTTTCCATGAATGAAGTATAATACACATTTTCATGTTTTTTGCAAATTGAAGTATAATAACATAACAAGTGTTAATAATGAAAGTACTTACATAGTTCTTACTTCTTTAAGGAAGTGGGAATGCCAATTGTTGCCACTTGCCATTTTGTACAAAAAAATAATTCTTACTTCTTTCGGAAAGTGGGAATGTTAATTGTTGCCACTTGCAATTTAATAAAAAAAACAAATAAATTTAGCTTTTAGGTTGACCTGCATGGGTGTGCAATCTGGGTCCGTATGTTGGCCACTGAATCTTCTTTCATAGTTTCATGTCAACAATCCTTAAATTACTTGATAAATATTTTGCATCGCACAAAGAAAACAAAAGTGTATCTTAGTTGTACCATATTATAGTAACTCCCTAATTTCAATCATTATATGCTTGAGGTAAACGTTACACATGAGTACAAGAATTTTAATGATGGAGTACGCTAGTTCAGTTGTTTTTGCATAGAAAGAAATTAAAGACCTTTGTAATTGCTAGGGTCATTTCATGCCCTGTTTGATTCCCACAACCGTCAATCAAAATTCAAGTATAATGTACAATATCTGGTCCAAGTGTATCTGTGGCAGACAAAATTAGGATTTTCCCACAACCAACAACAATTAATTTTTGTATAGAGACCACATTATATTTTTATTATTAAAAAAGACTAATCAATGGGTCAGCCTCCAAAACCAACTATCAAATGTGTGGGTGGTGCTGATCAATGCGCACTGACGCAGGGACGCACGTTGTGCATTCTCAACTAGCCTTGTGAGATGGTATTTGTTCAAGATCATACATAATTTTTTTAAATATCCTTATTAGAAAACTCATCTCTTTTACAAGTCTTCATAAAACTCATGAAAAATTTAGTTAGATGTACACCCCTACGAGTGGGAGGTGTAGCCCTGTCTCGTGTTGGAACCGGTAGTGGCATGTGAATGTATCTGTGGTGAGTGTGTTTAGTGTTAGTGGTGAGGTTGATGTATCCCTTTGGTGGTCTCATCCTTAGGGTGTCTCCCCCCCTCCTGCTTTTGGGTGATTTTGCAGCCGGGGTTAGGAGGGGTGCTCGATGCCCTTTAGGCTTTGTTTGGGAGTTTAGAATGGAGGGAAAGAAAGTGCTTTGAGTGGTGAGAAATATAAGAGGAAATTAAGAAATCTTTCATATTTTTTAAAAGAATATTTTTTAGAGAGTAAAAATTAATGCTTATGATTAATATATTTTTAATTTTAAGAATGTTATAACAAAATTTCCTTAAAAAAAGAATGTTATAACAAAATTTGAAGAATTTATATAAACCCTCCAAAACTCATCTCAAATACAATTTTTTAGTTCCTTCAAATAAGGAGGGTTTTGTGTTTTGAAGAAAAATAAACCTCCAAAACTCTCTCATCCTAGTGTCCTCTATTTCTTCCACTTCTTCATTTTTTTCAAAATCCTCTTCTCCTTTCACCTTCAAACTCGCTTTGCCCTACTTATATGTTGTTCGGTTTGTGCTTTCTATTTCTTTGTTTTGTCTTCCTTGCACTCTTGTTCAAATGTCTGATAGGCCCTCCCTCTAGGGGTTGTATCCTCTTTTTTTTTTATGACGCCTTTTTTATTTAGAATTTTTTTTACTATTTCTTTTAAAAAGCAATTTAAATGGGTGGGCATCGCTGTAATTTATAATTTTAATTTAAAATGTTTTCTCTCCTTCAAAATAATATTTACTTCTCTCTTCTTATAATTAATTATTAATATTTAGGCTTTATTTTTTCGTTACTTTCTCATTAATTATTTATTTAGTAAAATTATTTGTTTTTTTTTCTCATTGATCCCCTTTATCGAAGTTAATTCTTGTGGAGATATTGTAAGACATTAATTGTGAACACCTCTCTCAATTATTTATTAGAGCAAAACAAAATAGAAAATTGTCAAAATTCTCAAATACAAGGATAAGTCTACTTTAATTGTTATGTTTAATATCATTATTCTAATTTTATCCTTAAATTAAATATTGATTCATTTTGTAAATTCACTACTAAATGCAGTATTATGCATTTTCCAAGAGGGGTATAATTGAAAATAATGTGTTTTTTTCTCGTCAATTAATGCACTTAACCCACTTTATAAAGGGTGTGCTTTCTTGAATTTTTGCTTTCTTAAAATAACAATTTTATGAAAAAACTAATAAATTAAAAGTGATGCACATTGTTTTTTTTCCTCAGTGAGTTTAGTTGTTAAAAAACTCGATGAGATTCTTAAAGTTCGTCATTTTAATCTATTTGTTAGACTCTTGAACCCAAGATCACTCAAAGAACTACTTTCGTTCAATCATAAACTTTCAACCAAATAGTCTTTACAAAAGGAGCTTATGAAAAATCAAAAAACGCTTAGATAAGATGACACATCTCTCTTTTAACTTAGCCATAATGTTAATTTTTTAATATATTCCTTAAAAAAAACCAAATAGTCTTTACAAAATCACAGCCAAAGTTTTTTTTTGAGAGGCACATCCAAAGAATAGATGTAAGCTATTCTCAAGCTCTCTAAACATCAAGCATAAAACATAGGGAGTACAAAATGACACCAAATAGATATTTAGAAGGGATCGATATATTTGAGACATATTTAGACCTTTAAACCTCTATTTGACCTCAATCATTTTAATAATTGGACCTCAATTATTTCGTTGTAAATTAATTTTTTTTTTAAAAAAAATTACCAAAATTCATAAAAAAAATTTCTCTATAAATAGAGACTTGGTTCATTTGATTTGGGCACAGAAAAAAGCCAAGTTTTTCACTATCTTAATCTTATTATTATCTTTCTATTAGCAAACTAAGTGAAGTTTTAATCTTGTTTTTAGTGAAATGGATCCCAATAATAATCATTTTAACACCCAAAATTATTCTAATTACCCATTTAACTACCAAAATCCCAACAATTATCAAAATCCAAATCAATTTTCCAACCAACGTCCTCAAAACATACCTAATTTTGGTTTTACACCAAATTTCAACC
>Ga0315914_1004728_pt1 | contig 20210 bp, 16 predicted proteins | sample MpolenodulesMG_FD_203920 | JGI IMG/M metagenome (GOLD analysis project Ga0315914, IMG submission 203920) | Medicago polymorpha root nodule microbial communities from Los Angeles, California, United States - elongated nodules | ecosystem: Host-associated > Plants > Roots > Nodule | place: USA... | reverse complement strand
CGTTACAACTCTTGTTAACTCTAGAGCATGGTACAATTTGTCAAACTCTAATAAGTTAACATATATGACTTAAGAAACTCATTTCTTCTTTCATTTAATTTCTCTGGCCAGGGTTTTAATTTTATCATAGAGTTCAAACTCATTACCAAGAGTTGACGGATCCCATCTTGATTAGTCATTAATTATACAAGTATTTAATCGTATCCAATATCCTTTCAACTAGCACCCTAAGGTATTACGTGTTCAGAATCAAAATACAATAAATAACATGTTAATTACCATGACAATCTCAGGTCAAAGAAAATCATTATATTCTTTCTTGAGAAAATTTCTATTGACATTTTAAGGTAATATCGACCATTAGAAATTCTCAGTTGAGTCAGTTCAATGATCACATCTATATATGCATCATCTATATATGTAATTTAATAAACGAGACTTATTAATCTTTATCCAATAAAGACTATCACATATATATTGATCTATTCGAATTATTGATGTCCTATTCACAACAATCATACGATCAAGAACAATTTAGATTAAAAATAATAAAAGACTTGTTTCTCATTATCATAATCTCTATCATGATAACAAGTCTATAGTTTTAATCAAGGACGTTATCAAATTAACTATTTCACTAAACAGATAATGAATATTTATTAATTCTAAAATTGGTTACATAATTGATTGGATCTTGGGCATCTCCAACTTTATGATAGGTTTGGCAGTCTTGTCAAATGCAGTGGCTATATACAGTGATGCTTATGCTTTGATCAACAAGAATAAACATAATATGAGTGATTTATTGATTTGATAGCTCACAGTACATGTATTTCCATACACTCAGATGAAAGGAACATAATTTGCTATGGTTATATTAAATTATTTTTATCTATAGGGTCTAGTGGGTTGATTATTATATAAACAAAGCTACCATGTGTACAAATATTCTTCAAAAGTATGTGAAGGCCTGCAACTTGTTTAACATTGTTTGTATTAGAGTAGTGTTATTTGTACACAACTGTCGACATGTCTGGAAAAGAGAAAGAAAATAAACAAAAAATTACGGTGTTCGACAACATATTTGCTGTCGAAAATTCACTTCTTATGTAACTGTGGAGGTTCTGTTGAATGTACCTCTATTTCTCTGGCTTCATCTCTGATAAATGTATGAGAGGCATTTGTTTGCACTTGTATGCATTATCAATGGCTAAGGGACATCCTGTTGTGTATGAATGAATGGTTATGTTCAAGAGTTTTTGGTAAGACAAACAAAAATTTAATCATGGATTTGAAAATGTGTGGCTTGTTAGTAGTTTGTTTTTCTAAATTTCCCTAGAAATTGAACATTTGGTGCAATTCATAGTATTGCATAATTCTTATGTAATTAAATATTTGTCAGGTTAAGTGTTTCATTGAATATATTAGGAATATTTATTCAGATAAATTATTTCATTGAACATGTGTAACCGTTGTTTTGACGTGCTATAGTCGACAATGTTCGTTAGGTTTTAAGATTGGTCAAACCTTCTAAATGAAGTCTGAGTTGTGTTTATTGTTGATTTTTTAATCTCATCTTTGTGATTTCTTTGATGATCAATATAAAGGCCACAAAATTCTTTCAATTTAAAATAGAAATGCATGATGGTGCTGCAGGACGAATAAACAAAAATGTTCTGCTAGCGGGGTGTGTGCTAAGGTACCCATACCTGCTCATTTTCACGGGTATTTATTTACTATGAACATAAACACAATGGAATTTTTTTTATGAGAACTGGCAATAAAATTCACAATATTTATATGGATTATAAACTCATTTAACTCAATAAAAAATTGTTGAAAAAGGAGTTAGTCCCATACAACAAAATATAAATATGTAAAAGTAAGTTGGTATCTTACACCTGGCCCAATGTGTTTTAAAGAAATATAGTTAAATAAACAAATCAATAATAACAAAAAATAATAGAATGAAATAATAAGAAACAACCATAAGACTAAAGAAAATATTATTAAGAGAGAAACAAACAAGTGGTGGGTGTGGGGTTTCAGATACAGAATAGAAAGAAAATGGAGAAAGGATGGAACATGGATTTACTACACTTATGAAATATTGCAGGTGCTGCCCTCACTCAGAATTGATCTTTCAATTCATCCAAAGCTCCATATTTTAACATGGCATCTCAAAAACAACCCACACTCATGCTTGACATACAATTTTTCTTCTTCCTCACACAATATTGTATCTCTCCTCTTATTTTTTATGATTGTGTTTTTTTCGAATTCAACTCATCTTTTTAGTTTAAAGCCTAAAATTGCAAAACCTTAACAAAGTTATAAAATTTACATCTCAAAAGACTTACCGTAAACTGGTTTGGTCCATTTAAAATTTCATTCCGATAGACCTTTAGAATTTCATCTCAAAAGACCATTTTCCATATCTCCGTTGAATTTTACTATTTCCATATAAAAACTAATTCCCCATAGACAAGTTTTGTGTAGCATTTTTATCTGAAATGAAATTCTAAATGGGCCAAACCAATTTCCAACACCGGGTGCACGTTACTTGTCATTTGAGATGAAAATTTTATAATTTTGTTAAGGTTTAGCAATTTATTTACAATTAAAATGAAATATATAATTTGGATTTGAAAAAAAGTAAAAAATAAAACGGAGAACTACAATATTGTTTGAGGAATAAGGAAAAAAAATTATATTTCAAAGGATGAATTGTTTTGGAAATGACGTGTTAAAATATAGAATTTTAGATGAAATGAAAGAACGGTATTGAGCGAGGTAACAATTGCAAGAATTCAGTGACAATGTAAATCTATTTCTCAAATGGAAGAGCTTGGGGAGATAAGGGAAAAAACAGAGGTTATCGTCACCTTTTGCTACCGTTTTGATTAGTCTCTATCCAATGTTATTTTTTTGTCCCTCTTCATTTCTCAAGAATCTCTCTAGGTAGGTTGTTATTTTTTTAGAGAGAAAATCTCCTTAGGTTGTTGTTGATGAGTTTATTACTGGTTTTAGTTGAAGTATAATCTTGCTAATCTTTATTCAACTCACTATTGTTAAATGAGATAATAGTCAACCTAGGCTACACTCTAAAACATTACAACAACAAAAATAAATAGGTTTATTTATCTGTAATTTTGGTCTTCTAACTTCACCATTCTGCAAATTTGATAATCTATTTTAAAATCTGAAAGTTTTGGTCATTTAATAATATTTTTGAACATAAAATTGATGATATAATATATTTTAAATCATGTAGTATATGATATGGTGAAGAGGAAAGATCCACAACAATAAAATTGAAAGAAAAATCTCTAAATAAAACTTCAATTAAAACATATTATATCATCATATCGAAAAGAAAGGCAAATTGAACGAAATAAGAAGAACACGAAGATGAAGAAGCTTATGTTCACAAAAGATACCTATCTTGTGGAATCTCCACTATAGTGTTCTAATATATGAACTCTAATTTAATTTTGTTATTAATCTCCACTACAGTTTTCGAACATATAAGGAAATTTATAGTGCAATTAAGCCAAATAAATAAATTTAAAAGAAATGTGAATCGAATAAAATAAAATACATAGAAGAAGCTTATGTTTACAAAAGCAATGAACTCACAAATGAGTGAAATTACCCATATGAACTGTAGAAGGTTCAAAAGGTACCTCTCTTGTGGAAATCTTAACTATATGAACTCTAGTTTAGCTCTAGTTGGTATTAATTTCCACTACAATGTTCAAATATATAAGGTGAAGGTAAGGAAATTGATTGATCTCATGAGGAAAAAAGGTGAAAGAGGAAGAGCCCTAACTCATGGAAGCATACATGAACAAGCTTGTTACAACAAATCAAAACTCACCATCAAGTGATCATCAACGGAAAGAGAATGCACCATTAATAATCATTTGTGTGAATATAGTCATCGAGTCACCAAATGATGAAAAACAAATCTGAATGTGGCAAAGAGGGACATGCGATGGCTAGATCTGAAAACCATTAGTCAGATAGTTGGACCCCCACTTTTACATGTTGATTTGGTGACAACATGTGGGGCTCACACACAGGGGAAAAAGTGGTGCGTGGAGGCGCATTCATCGGAAGATGACAGCGGAGAAATAGTCGTCATGCACGTTGAAGGATTATGCGGCACTATGGTGGTGGAGATCGGTGTTGAGATGCACCGGGAAAGTGGCAACTAGTATTTGCACAACAGAAAAGGGTGTGAATGTCACTAGAAGGGGTGAATATAGTGATAATTAAAAACCTCTGGCAGCTGGTATTTGTACAACAGAAAGGTTATGAAGGTCACTGAAAGCAATGAGCACAATAATAAACACATCCCTATGAACAAAACACTACTAATATGTGGTGCTACCGGTGGCAAATATCGCTGAAGCTCAAAGAAATGACATAGAATCAGAATCAACTCTGATACCATGTAAAAATATGTGAACTCTGTAAATTCTCTACATACAATGAGATCACACACCTTGTATTTATAATGGTTTTACTATAAATGCATTGAATGCTTATTTAGTAAGCGCTAGCCTAGGAAGTTGAATATTCTAGTTGTAATAACAATCAATCTAGGAAGTTGTTCAATTAAAGGAATATCTAAAGATTCTTAATTTTAACATTATCTTACAAAACTCATTCAATTACTCTTTTTTTTAAATGTAAATAAATAAAGAATTAAAAAAATGGAAATAAAATCATGAGTGACAACCCTAAGACTAAAGCAAATATCATTAAGAGAGAAGTTTTGTCAAAAAAAAAAATATCATTAAGAGATAGATAAACAAGGGGTTGGTGTGTGGTCGTTTCAAAGACATCAAATCAACAAAATGAAGAAAGGAAAGGATATAGATTTACTGTAGTTGTCGCAGTTAGCCAAATTTGACCGTTTACTTTCCAAAGCTCTGCAGTTTAACATTTCATCTCAAGAAACAACTCACACATATAAATACACAAAATTTCTTCTTCCACATATAGTATTAAAGAAAGAAAAAAAACCATGAAAAATAAGAGATAAGCTAGAATACTATGTGACGAAGAAGTTTTGGTTTTTTATGTTAAAACGTTGATTGATTTTGAGATGATGTGGATCTTCGGTTGAATTGATAGACAACTTTCATTTGAAAATTGTTTTTCTAACATCAAAAACTTCCTAACAACACATGGAAAATCTTACCGCTGATTTATAACTAAAAAACTCACGGTAGTTAACTACCGCTGAGTTTTTAATCATTTTCATGTGTTTCTAGAAAACATTGAAAGTCAAAAAAGCAATAGTCATTTGGGTAACCCTAACAACTTGAAAACTGTAACTGCAACAAATTCAAATCTCTTACTTTCAGATATAGATTTATTGTGGCCACTAGCACCGGTTACTAAAGTCACCGACTCAATTTTTATTCATCCAAAGTTTCACATCTTCTCAAATCAACAATTTAACATACTCCTTCCATCCAAAATTATAAGTTGTTTTGACTATTTCACATAGATTAAGAAATATAATCAATTGTGTATGGGAAAAAGAAATTAGGCGTAATTTATAAAATTATCTTTCATTAATAATATTGGAAAGTTAAAATGGAGAATTGAAAGAAGAAAAAATATTAAATAATTAAGGATATAATAAGAAAAATAACATTAATTTTTCATTCATATTATAAAACGACTTATAATTGGGACAAATTTTTGTCCGATACGACTTATAATTTGGGACAAAAGGAGTGTACATTTTTTTTCTTTTTTCCTCCCGCATAATATTTTATATATCTTATTCTTATGGTGTTTTTTTTTTTTCATTTTAAAATCAAATATAACTTATCTCTTTCTTTCATGCGCCGCGTAAATTTTTTATGGTCTATTTTATGTCATTGTCTATCCCATTTTTGTTTTAATGAAATTTTGAAGGGGGTAAACCAGTTTCGAAGTGCATTTTAAGTTGGATTTGAACGAAAAATCATGAAAATTAAGAGGGAGAAGATACAATATTTTGTGAGGAAGAAGAAACATTTATTTACATTTTAAAATGACGTGTTAAAATGTGGAGCTAAAATGAATTGAACAAACAGTTTTGGCTGACTGCAACAACCGCGTTACTTCATCGACAATAATATAAATCTATAGAGTCTGGCTAACCAGTGTCCTGAGAGCAATGATTAAGGAAACTAAACGTAGTAGTTTTGCATTGGTAATTACAACTTTTTGACTTTTAGAAAGTTAAATTCAACACTTTTCATCATTTTTCAACAAATTATTTCGATTTATGATTTCTTAACCAATACCCCAATGACACTTTTTAACATTTCCCAAATCTATATCCCAAAACGAAGAGGTTGGAGAGATAAAGGAGAAAAAATGTTTTTTTTAGAGAAAAAAGGAGAAAAAAAGTTTTTCGTCACCTTTTGCTACCGTATTTGTTAGTCTCACCTAATGCTATTTTTTTTGATCCGTCTTCCTTTCTCAAGGATTTCTCTAGGTATTTTGTTCTAATTTTGAGTGAAAATCTCCTTGTTAGGTGGTTGTTGAGACTTTGTTACTAGTTTAGTTTAATTATAAACTTGCTAATCTTTATTCTACTCACTTTTGTTAGCTGAGATAATGTCAAACGTCTCAGGCCACACTCGATAACAACAACAAAAATAAATAAAATAAGTAAATTTAAAAGAAGGAAAATGTTAATGAGTGTCTTTGGGGTATTGCTTAAAGTACTTAAATAAGTAACTTTGCAATAAAAAGTTGTATAATCATTGCTAAGGCAAAAGTAAAAGCTTCCATTTTCAAGACAGAATTTTTACTAATGGACTCCTTAATCGTTGCCTTTAGGACACTAGTTAGCAAAACTCTAAAATGAAAGACAAACTGAACGAAATAAGAACAACCCGTAGAAGAAGCTTATGTTTACAAAGGCAATAAACTCACAAATGAGAGAGGGAGGTGAGCAGTTCAAAAGGTACTTCTCTTCTCTGGTGTTCAAATATATAAGGAAATTGATTGATCTCTTGAAAAAAAGAGTTGAAAGAGGAAGTACCCTCCCACATGGATTTACTAGAATTTTTTTGCTTGTATATATAACAATCGACTATAAGAATTTATAAAGCAATGGTTTGTTCATTTATGATTGGCTAGAGCAAGTATGGATGGCAAAATCGGTCTGATCTATAGGACTGTCCCGTTTAACCCGTCATTTTAGGTGTATTGGGCTGAGGTTTTGAGCCCACTCCCTATAGTTGGCCCACCAAATTTAGCCCACTGAAAAAGTGGGCCGTGGCGGGATGGCATGTAGGCTCATTAAAAACTATTTTTTTATTTTTTTATCGTACTAATAAATAACAGTGACTCAATTTTTAAGTTGTTTTTCTTAAAAACAATTAAACAATTCTTTATTAGACAATTATTTTTCTTTTAAGTGAGATTAGAATGGGAATAAAATGATTATGAGAAAAAAAATAACTTTGCATAATTATATTATATTTTTCTAGTAATATTTGTCACAAAAAAAAAGGATTTTAAAAAAAAAAATGTTTGATAGGTTTATGTTTGAGCTCACAACCTAAAGGTAGACCGCCCCGTCTCACCCCATTTATAACGGACTAATAGCGGAACGGTCATAAATGGATCAGGTTGATCCGCATTGCCATCGGGCACGGATAGTGCTTTTGTTGAATGGTTGGGATTTACTAACATGAGAACAATGCAAATCAGATCAGTGAGACTTTGGCTCATTAGTACAAAATGCACCATTGATCACTGGTCAAATGCTTATATCAAAAGTAAAAAAGACTTGTCAGTATCTTAATAATTCTCTTCCATAAAAAAAATATCTCAATCGGTGTCTTTTTTTTGTTCAATCGGTGTCTTTTGATAACAAGACCCATACTTGACATACAAATTTGTTTCTTCCTCGCGCACTGTTAATGAAAAAAAACATGAACAAATATGAGAGAAGATAGAATTCTATGTTTATTAAAAAAATATGGTAGAATACTATGTGACCAAGAAGAATTTATTTTTATTTTTTTAGGGAAAGAAGAAAAACTTGTATGTAAAAGTGTTGCTTGATTTCGATATGATGTAGAAATTTGATGATATAAGAGACAGGGTGAATGTTAAAACTGAAGAATTCAATGAGTGCAACAAATCTATATCCATACCCCTTCCTTTCAAATATAGATTTATTAATGCAGGCATTCTAACCCCAATTGTCACGTTCACCTAAATTGGTTCATTCATCCAAAGCACCAAATCATCTCAAACTAACGTTTTAACATATAATTTTTAGTTTTGCAAATGTAGGCTTTAAAATGAAAGAGATAAGTTGGATTTGAAAATAAAATAAAATATCATGAAAAATAAGAGGGATCCGAAGATACAATATTGTTGTATATCAAGGACCACAATAAATCCATATTCAAAAGGAAGAGGTTGGGGAGATCAAGGAAAAAAAAGTTTTAAGGTCACCTTTTGCTACTTTTTTTTTATTAGTCTCCATCTAAAGCTATTTTTGTTTCCCTCTTAAGAACCTCTCTATGTACGTTGTTCTTCTTTTAAGAGAAAATCTCCTTAGATTGTTATGGATTTGTTGTTGATTTTAATTTAAGTATAATCTTGCTAATCTTTATTCAACTTACTATTGTTAACTCAGAGTTTGAGACAGTGTTCAACTCTAAAACATAACAACAACAAACATAAATAAATTAAGAAGCTTATGTGTACAAAAACAATATACTCACAAATAAGAAAGAGAGGTTAGCAGTAGAAGGTTCAAAAGGTACCTCTCTTGTGGAAATCTTAACTATATGAACTCTAGTTTAGTTCTAGTTGGTATTAATCTCCACTAAATGTTCAAATATATAAGGTGAAGGTAAGGAAATTGATTGATCTCATGAGGAAAAAAGGTGAAAGAGGAAAAGCCCTAACTCATGGAACTAGTTGTATTTTTTGCTTGAAGATATAACAAACAACTAATGCTAAGAATTTATAACAAGGGTTTGTTAATTTATGATTGGCTAGAGTAAGTGAGGGAAGGATAGTGCATTTGTTGAATGGCTGGGATTGAACAGCATAAGAAGAATGTAATCAAATGGTGGGAGTGAGACATTGTGAGATTAGTACAAAATGTACCATTGATGATTGATCAATGTCTCAATCGGTGTTTTTGTTAAGTGTTTACACTTTGCAGTTTAATTTGCTTGCATAAAATAGAAATTGAAAAGTAACTAACAAAAAGTAAGTTTTGGCCAAATATCAAACTATAGTTCACTAGTACCTTCTTTGATTTATACGTTTTAAATTTTATTTAGATTTTTTATTTGAAGAAATGTAAGTTGAAGTTACGTTTTTTTTTTGTAACACACGTTAGTTAGTTTTTCTTTGTTTTTTTTTAAATAGACAATATTAAAAAGGTTTAAATAGCTAAATCATTTCTATAAGTTCACGTGTTTTTGGTTTTTATTTATGTATCTTTTGTTTGTTTTAAAACAAACCCCGTAAGTTATAAACGTTTTGGTTTTGGTCCATATCTTCACCATTTGTTACAAAAACATGTATGTGGCAATTGGAGGATGACATGCACCTGATGACGTGGCAAATAAGGCTGATTTGGCAAAGTAGGTGATGAATCAGACAATGAGAGGGACCAAAACAAAAAAGTCAAAATTCATAGAGGGACCAAAAACAAAATTCATAAAAGGACCAAAATAAAAAAACGAGAAGGAAAAAAAAATTAAATTTAAAAATCTTGATTCTTCCATCTTCTTCTTGTTTTCTTACTCCATTGTTGATGGAGATGTGTAAAGAAAAGGTGCATATACCTACATTGGTTTCTGAGACAATGATTAAGGATAAATCGCTAAATGCATGGTAAGGGGCTTAAAATACGACATCTTACGTTTTTGTTAGAAATGGAAGTTCATGGCTTAAAGATTTTGTATGGAGCTATCATAGTTACCTTATTCCTAATCAATGAATTATATAATAGTGGAGAAACACAAATAGTCATCCGGTTGTAGACACATACACTACAAATTGACAAGGAACAAAAATATGGTGGTTTTACTATCATATGTTGCCATAACTCAATCATATCCAAGCACTACAAAGGTTAAATTTGCTAAAAGTGCAGCAGTTGTGATGATAAAAGGTGGTGTCAAACCTAATGTTTCTAGTTATCACTCTAACACTAGTAGACTCTACAAAAGGGGATCAAGAAGTGTTGTTAAGATTAAGATTAAACAAAAGATGGATGAGTTGCTACTTGCCGAACATTATAATCTGGTTATGAATGAATATGATTGAACAACTACAAACTATTTAAAGTGGTCATGTATGATGAAGCATCAATGTTATCCAAAGACAATGGTTGGTTTGGTTTGCCTGCAGTCTTGATGATGATATGGTATTGTAACTTTTTGAACAATAAGGAGACACACTCTCTCTCAGTGTAAGATATATTACAGGTAATGGTTGTAAATTGGTTTGCCCCCCTTCAAAATTTCATTCTGATAAAAATAAAAATATTACAGACAATGACATATAAAACGGATCACTAACTTGCAAACTTTACACGAGGTCAAAATGGATGAGATAAGTTAGATTTAAAAAGAAAGAAATATCAAGCCATGAAAAATAAGAGAGAAGATAGATTTTTGTACGAGTAAAAAGATAAACTTGTATGTTAAAGCATTAGTTGTTCTTGAGATGATGTGAAGCTTTAGATGAATTGAACGAACAAATTTGAGTAACTAAGATAACAGAAAGAATTTCATGATTGCACCAAATCCATATTTCTATTTCTTTTAAGGAGAAATTACACTAATCTCCCTTGAGGTTTGTTTAAATGACACTCACACCCCCTCTATTTTTTAACAAGACACTAACCTCCCCTACTTAGTTTTTAACAAGACATTAATCTCGCCTACTAAAATTTCAGTGTGATTTCCATCTCTATTCCGTTAAAACAGACTAAATTCCCTTCCACTTCCTTTCTTCCACCCATTAAGTTCCCTTCCACTTCAATTTGATTTCTTTGTATTACAAACAAATAGATGCAATCTGAAATTGGCAATGTACGAATCTTGGGAAAGCCAATTTCCGGTGCTAAAAAAATTAATAACACCTATCTTGTTGAAAATTAACATCAATCCACACAAAATCCCCTTGCAAATGTTATGCAACTTGCACACCCAACAAGAAAGCGAGAGAAGATGCAAAGTTGTTTAAAGAACACAAAGGGAAATGATAGGAATTAGAATCTGTTTCAAATAATTATGAAACAAAAATGTAACAAAAAGCGAAGTCACTATTCAAAGATTTTTGCAGGTAAAGTGAAGAAAAATGTGTTTTACTCACCAAAGTGCTAACGATGTTAACTTGAGGGATGTGTTTTACTCACCAATGTGCTAACGATGTTAACTTGAGGGTAGACGAGTGTTCTTTCAAAATTAGAGGCGATGTTTGTTTTGTTTAGTGAAACCTTGAGGGAAACCAATGCAATTATACCTTTCTTTCAAATATAGATTGGATGTCATCGCTGAAAATCCCATAACTGCCGTAGTCATCCAAGATTGTTTTGTTCGATTCATCAAAAGTCTCCATGTCATTTCAAAAAATCCAATGCTTTTAACATAATCATTTTTTCTTTTTTCACACACAATATTATATCTTGTCTCCTATTTTTCATGACTTTTTTTATTTTCTTTCTCTTTAAATCTAACTTACCTCTTTTTCACTTTAAACGCGTGTAAATGTTTGCAAGTCCGTCTATTTTATATATCACTAAGCCTGTAACATTTTTATTTGAATGAAATTCTAAAGGTGTCAAACCATTTTCTAGTATTAGTGATGTTATTGTAGGTGTTTTGTGAGAATTTCATAATTTAGTTAAGGTTTTGCAATTTTAGACTTAAAAATAAAAGAGATAATTTGGATTTGAAAAAAATAAAATGAAAAATAAGATAGAGAACTAAAACTGCAATTAAGACAGATAAATATATTTAAAAGAAAGGCAAAACCAACAAAATAAGAACACATAGAAGAAGCATATGCTTACAAAAGCAATAATCTCACAAATGAGACAGGGAGGTGAGCAGTAGGAGGTTCAAAATGTACCTCCTTATGGAGTCTTAACTATAGTAATCAAATATATGAACTCTAGGGTTTAGGAAATTGATTGATTTCATGAGAAAAAGTGTTGAAAGAGGAAGAGCTCTCTCCCTCCCTCATGGATTTAGTAGCAATTTTTGCTTGTAGATATAGCAATCAGTTATAAGAATTTATATAGCTAGGGTTTGTTCATTTATGATTGGCTAGAATAAGTGAGGCACAGATAGTGTTTTTGTTGAATGGCTGGGATTGAGCAGCATGAGTACAATGCAAATCAAATGGTGGGAGGGAGACATTGTGTGATTAGTACAAGATGTACCATTTGTGTTTAATACACTTTGTAGTATGCTTGCACAAAATAGAAAAAGAAAAATACCCAACAAAAAGTAACTTTTGGCCAAATATCAAACTAATAGAGTAGAGAGCAGCAGGTCTTAGTACATTAGTACCTTCTCTGATTTTATATGTTTTAAATTTTGTTTACATTGTTTATTTAAATTAAAGTAAGTTTAAATTAGTATTTTTTTTTTAGCAAATGTTAATATTTCTATTTAAATAGACAATATTAGAAATTAGTTGTTAGATTTTTTTCTATCCTTCGTTCGGGAATATCAGTATTAACTAAACTAACTTTATATTTATAAGTTTAACTTTTTTATTAGAAAAAATTAGAGGGCAACTAGCACCCTAATTAATAGTATTAATGTAAAAGAGTATGATAAATAAAATTTGGGGGACTCATAGGGATAAAACAATGGTATGGTAACACTCAACGAAATCTAAAGAAATGAAGCTCATCCGTGTTACAAAAAACGTCATCCCTAAGGCAATGAAGAGGAGAGTCCGACCAAATAAAATCATTATATTGAAATACATAATTGACTAATTTATGGGTATAATTGTGTCTTTCTTTAAAAATGTGAGACAATCTAAAACAAAACCTTTTGATGAAATTCAAGCAAATTTTACCACCGATTTTAAATTTGTGAGGGCACCAATGATCATGGAATCACATTTCAACCATTAATTAAACCAACCTATTTATAGTTTAATATGAGTGTTTTCCATTTATCATATCATTTTTTTTTATCTCTTTCTCTCAAAGTGTATACACTCATATGAGGTGTACACCAAACATTTTTCATTTTAGAGTTAGTACATTTGGTAAGAATGAGTTCAATAGAGGATAACATAGATATTAAAAGATAATTGTAATTGTTGAATGATAAAAGATAAAAAAACAGAAGTCGTTGAAGCTAAGTTGATTGATCAGATGGAGGAAGAACACAATACACCACAATTTCTTGTAGCACAAGTTAACTAGTCTCACTATTTCAAAATACAGTTATAACTAACTTCCAGTTTTCTAGGATAGTTATTTATGATCCTATGAGCTTGTACACACATTAGCTAAGCATAGACTCTAGTTATCTTAGTATAAATACTTGTAAGCTTTTGTATTTTGTCATTACGTGAAATTCTATCACTTTTACATCAAGTTTTCTCTCATTTTTCACTTTCTGAATGTGGTATCATGAGTCTCTCGATCCAAGAGTGCTTCTTGTGCGTTCATCGCTCCTCGCAACACTGCCACTGCAGTACCTTCTGATCCTCTTTTGGATCAATCTAGTCTATATTTCATTCGTCCTAGTGATGGACCTTCATCAGTTTCTGTTACTCCTGCTCTCATTGGTTCCAAATATCACTCTTGGTTCCAATTACAACATGTAATAGACTTCATAAAATTAATTTAGAATCAGCATGACTGCAGAGTTAAAACTGTAAGGACAGATAATTGTCTAGAATTCATTATGCCACAGTTCTAAATCTAGAGAAATAGTAGGCATGATAATCCAGCTTATATGGAAAGACTTGAATCATCTCCAGAAAGAAAAAAAAACATTTATTTAAGTTCAGAACACTCCATGTACATATATTTACATTCATTTGAACCTATCACCTTAATAACAATCTTTTTATGCATCCAAATGCCCAACAGATGAATTTTCCTTCAAATCACATCCATTATTCCTTGAAAGTCTGAAAACAGCAAAGAACATCAACCTTACCATTTTCACTATCCAAGACACGGAAAGTATGCATTTATTTTTGTTCTTTTTAATTCAAATGCTCAAGAGAAAGCTGTTTCTAAATCTTTTTAGTTGTCATGTTAACTTCCTTGTCACTCCTTGAAGAACTAAGGTCGAAATTACTACATACTAGCTGTGACTTTTTGCTTGTAATCTTATAAGGTGTTTGATATCCAATATCTTCCACAGCTCCAACTGTCTTGAATAACCGTCTTTTGCTTACCTCTTCAACGAGTGATCGGTGTAGTAATTGGCTCCTTATATCGATTAGTGACTTATTCCTTGTTAATATACGATTCTCTATCATACTTTCACATTCACTTGTAGAAGGTTCTTGTGGTCTAAATAAATCTTTGCACCAGTTCAAAGTGAGTTGATCTTCACCATGTGAAAACCTTGTGCACTTGTGACTCATGATGGGATGTTTATCGTTTCTCGTAGAAGCCACATTGTGATACTGGTCGTCCACAGAACTAAAATTCAAGTCGGAATATGTCCCACGTGAAGAGCATCGCGAGCTGGCATCATCGAACGTCTCATCTGCAACAACAGTTTATCAGGTCAGTCATTTCAAGACATCAGTGAAATAGGACATCCACAAAGTAGCCTTGCGAAGGGGAAAAGAAGACATGCCATGGTTCCAGCTATATCCATTTGATATGTCATCAGCTCTATTGAGTGCACTCGACAATGATTCTTGCGACGATGAACAAGAAGAGACAGAGGGAAAATGATGATAATGACGAGGACTTTTATTATTTTCATCGTCCTGATAACTGTTCGTCTTATCTGGAAGTAGCATTGATATCTCTGCTTCAATCATAGTTGCAATTTCAGAAGGATCCCAATCTGTGATGTCCAACTCTTTAACCATCTCCTTCGCAACATCAATTGGGGTGTCAGTGAAAATGTCAAAGGGGAAATATACATTCCTAGCAGAACCTGCAGGAAAGGCAGAATAGGAAACGTTGCTGCGGTTAAATAGGACGAAGCATGTAGTCATAGAGATTTGAAACAAAATTTTCTCTATAATGAACCAGATATGGATTTGAGTAATAAGAAAATATCAGGTACCGTTCTTGTCAACAATCTGCACTTTGAGAGAGATAGCATCATCTTCGGGATTCCGCTTCCCAGTTATTGACATTGAAGCCCTAGCTGAATCGCCCCTCAATTGAAGTTTATCCATCTCAGTGTAGTTTAAAAATGGATTCGACATCCCGATCATTGTTATCAATGATTCATCATCAGATAAAAGAAATGGATCATGCAATAGTTCTTTTGCCGATGGTCGCTTTGCTGCATTTACTAGGCATTTTCCAATAAACTCTCGTGCTGCTGCATCGTCAATTCGGAAAAGTGTTGCTGGTAGCTTACCCTGAACATTGAAAGATAGAAAAGGTACTTATATATTATTTCGACTTTACTAGTATCATTAAACTTTAAACCAAGTTCTTAATTTACCGATGTCACTTTCTTGTATATCTGTGCCGGGTTAGTACACTCACTATATGGATAGTCTGATGTCATAATTTCCAAAACACACATGCCAAATGAGTACACATCAACAAGTTCATTGTATTCTTCTTCGTACAACTCTGGTGCCATGAACTCTGGAGTTCCTGCCACAAAAGAGAAAGTATTAACGCAGAATAGTTAGAGTGGCTCACTACTTGCAACAGAAGATGTAGCCTAGTAATATGAGTAGGTATACCGAAGGATATCAAAATAAGTACCTATAACACTGTGTGCTGGCTGCGAACCACGAAGAATAGCTGCTAGACCCAGGTCACCAATTTTCACTTGTCCAAGATGGCCATTGACAAATATGTTATCACATTTGAGGTCCCTATGAATTACCGGAGGATCATGCTCATGTAGATAAACAAGACCAAGTAAGATTTGGCGAGCCCAACTCTTTATTGCTTGCATGCCTACATGCTTATATTTCTTCCTGTATCTGCAAGATCCAAAAACTTATCAATTACTGATTAAACACAAAACTAGTCAAAAAAAGTGAAATAGAGATTATGTTCATGTCGTTACTCTCTAAGTGTCCCCGACGTGAACATTTCTGTAACGAAGTTGAAAGTCCGGTTGTCGACATCAATCCACGAGGTATAGAATTGCATGATGGATTGGTGTTTGAGGTTACCGAGGAGATGAACCTCTAAATAAAGCCTTTCCAAGTCCTCTGGTGTACGAAGTGCTTCATTGAGTTTGACTTGATTCCATGCTACCTCTATTCCAAGGACCTTGTCAATTGCTTTATACACTATTTTCATTGCCCCTTTTCCAAGAATACCTCCAACCTGTCCACATGTCAGTGTCATATTTGGTGTTTTCCTCGGTGCTTCATAGCTCACAAGCCTCACAAAAATGTTAAAAATTGTATCCCTTTCTGACTCAAAACCTATGTAGCACCGACACTTCTGATTAAATGATTAAAGGTGTGTCCATTGTTTGACATTTCTAGGTGTCAGACACCGACACGACACTGACACATGTATTTATGTTCAAATCATTCATTTTCTAAAATTATCATCAATAATCGACGTATTAGTATCAATGTCGTGTCTAGTGTTCATATTTGTGTCAATGATTCTTAACCGAAAACTCCCAACATCACAAATGAAAAAAGAAAAAACTCAAACTAAACTACCTTCAATAACCCAAATTCAAATGAAATACAATCATCTCAACAAATCAAGAAGAAAAAGCATAAGATTATGATTTGAACTTACCTTGGCATAGCGACCAGTTGGGTCAGTTTCCATGTAACTATGCTCATTTCTACCATCGTTGTTGTCCTTTTTATGATTACAATAATACATGTTGGATTCTTGATCTTAACTATATAATATGATTAAAAATAGAAAGAGTTTAAATATATGATATTCACCTAAAACAGAAAGAGTTTATATATATATATATGCATTATTATCATATCTTACTCATCTTCTTTACAACAACAACCACCACGTGTGTTGACTAGTAACCAAGCATAATCCTTGTTAGGAACCATTTGCTTTTTGTTTTTGTTTTTTCTTGTTCTTTTTGAAAACGAAAACTATATATAGAGATTTATTTATCATAACAGAAAGAGTTTGTATATTTGCATTATTATCCCATGCATATGAAAAATGATCTTGCACCATACACAAGTATTTTTTATCATTTAATTAACAATTAACATCATATTTTATTTAGTTTAATATTAAATTTAAGGTTAAATATGTTTTTAGTCCTTATAAAATTGGGACCTTTTACGTTTAATCCTTACTTAATTTTAGTAGTTCTTTTAGTCCCTAAAAAAAATTTATGCACTTAGTATTAGTCCCTGCTCAATTCAAATTTGTTTAATTTATGCGTAAATTCGAGTTTTTGAACAATTTTTTTGCATACATGTTAAGAACATTACTAAAATTTCTTCAGCAAAAAATTGTTGCAAAATTTGATTTCTACGTCCAGATTTTGTTAGTTTTATCTTTAAGTTTTGTCGTTTTAAAAAATTCATATTTAATTCCTTTCATGTTAAAAAATTCTAAATTTTAGTAAATGAACTATTCATAGTGTTCTAAGTTTGTCTCAAAAAAATCGTTCAAAAATTTAAGAGTTTAAGGATAATTAAACAAACTTTGTTTTAGCACTGACTAAAATTAGAAGTAATTTTTTTTTTGTAAGGAGTAAAAAACCTATTAAAATTAAGTAAGGATTAAACTTAGAAGTTTCCAATTATATAGGGTCAAAAACATATTTAACCCTTAAATTTATTATTAATCTAATAATAAAAATTATTTTATTTTTGCATCATAAAATTGGTGGGAAAGTGGAGGGTGTAAGATTTGACAAGGGACAAGACATGAACGGAATAAACGGATAATTATTTTGCTATGAAAGTGACATTTTGCCCTAACTACCCTTTATATTGCATGCGTGTTTGAATGTCGATCAGGGTTAGTTTTGGGCATTCACATTACAAAGCACAAGTCGTAGTGATTGTATTTGTTGCTGTAGATACGGAGAGATCTAGAAGTAGTGCACGTAACTTGAAGAATATGTGGGTGGGGAGGCTTTATTATATGCATTTAAAGTGAAAATCAAAAACCGAACTTATATAGCAGACTGCAATATTATTCTATGAGTCAGGATCCGTTGACACCAGGTGTAAGTCAAAAGACTTACACCAAATCTCAACCATTAAATTTGTTTGATCTTATGGTTTAAAGAATATCAACAAAAGAAACAATAAGAATACATCACACTGGATCACAAAATTAAATTGATCGTAAGATCTTCTTCTTCCCTGATTAACTTTTCCCATCACACCAATCTGCCATTGACAAGAAAACAATTAAGCTCTAAAACATTGGATCCTTTGCATACTACATATTTTCACGGCAAAATCAAGAACTCTTAGAAAAAAATGCATCGATTGTTTCCCCTTTCTTAGAATTAGTATTTATAGAGAGATAGGCCCAATTTTATTTCAATTAAAAAATTGAAGGGTGGTTAAATCTTTCTTTGGGAGTTTTTATTGTCACTTTGCACTTGTGAACGGAACAATTGGAATTGTGAAAATCTATACTTTCTTAGAAAAGGAAAACGTTGAAACAAACCAGAGAATTAGATCACATGAGTTTCAAGTGTGGAATCATGTGTAGCTTAACTAGTAGAAAGATATTCAATCAAAGACCATGATGTTTATAGCTGTGAATCGATGATTGGGCAGGAATAAACTGATAGTGATTCAAGCTAGTTATGCAATGGTAGTGATGCAAGTCTTTTTGGTGATCCAGTGTGATGTGTTTTTATTGTTTCCTTTGTTGAGATGTTTTTAACCGTGTGATCAAATAAATTTAATGGTTAAGACTTACACCTGGTGTCAACGGATCCTAACTCTTATTCTATACATTAAAAAAAAACGAAAACTTTCGGATGGTAGCCTTTTGTATGCATATATAAATGATTATTGCTCTTTGCCCAGCACTTTTGGCTCACGTTCAGCTGAAATTCCAAAAATACCCCTGCATCAGTTAAATAATATAAATGTAAATCAAACATGACTTAATTTTACACATGCGTGACTTAAATCACACCACATGAGTTAACTCACACAGATGTTACACCCCACGTAAGTTAACTCACGCTAGTTTATTATCCTTGCTTTTCTCTTTTAACTTGCTTTTCTTAAAACACACCAAATCTTTCTTGCATGCAAAAATTAACTACAACATCAAATTAGTTATTGAGCACTTGGTTACTACTTTTTTGAAGTCGACATGTGAAGAAAGTCCTTGGTTACTAAGAAAGCAACTTGCGAGAGTTTATCATGTCCGTCTAGGGTGCATGACCCATATGGATCTCTCACCCGTAGGAGACCATAAAGAAGAATTTTTTTTTTTTTTTTATAACTAAAATGACTTTTAAGTGTGATAATAATATTTTAATTAATAGGAAATTTCAAAATTGACCTTGTATTTAAATGAAAGGTTAAATATGTTTTGATCCTTATAAATATACAAACTTTTCATTTTAGTTAACTCATGTCTAATCTTCACATTTTTAGGGTTAAATAAGTTTTTGGTTTCTATAAATATAGTTAATTTTATTTTTAATCCTTGTAAAAAAAGTGACATGTTTTAGTCCCTACAAAAAATTTCAGCATGTAGTTTTAGTATCTGTTATATTAAAATTTGTTTAATTATTTTTTGAAGAAAAAATTTTGTTTAATTATACTTAAACTTTTAAATTTTTAAATGATTTTTTATAGACTTGTTTAAAATATTATAAAATATACACCATCTTTAAAAATAATATACACTGCAAAAAATTACCTCATAAATTGATTTTTAGGTCCAGATTTGTATTAGTTTTCTCTTAAAATTTTGGCGTTAAAAAAAATCAAATTTAATTCAGTATATGTTAAAAAAATTGATTTTTTTATAAAAGAGTTTCTCCCTATTTTGGCGGAAAATAATGGATTGT
>Ga0315914_1004724_pt1 | contig 20222 bp, 8 predicted proteins | sample MpolenodulesMG_FD_203920 | JGI IMG/M metagenome (GOLD analysis project Ga0315914, IMG submission 203920) | Medicago polymorpha root nodule microbial communities from Los Angeles, California, United States - elongated nodules | ecosystem: Host-associated > Plants > Roots > Nodule | place: USA... | reverse complement strand
TATATATATATGACGATTGATGTTGATGTCTGTTGATAATGTGATGAGGACTCTTATTTGAATTATGAATTGTTGATGGTGTAAACGTAAATACTTGATAATGCAATTGTTGTCGAAGTTGGTCAATGTAAATGGATGTGTACTTTTACATTGTTGTTGGTGGATGTATATGTTGAAAGTTTTGCATTATTAGGTCTTTGCTTGTATGTCCATGCATCATAAATCATATCGAGTCATGTGAGAAATGTAAAAGGAGGTGTACTTTTACATAGTTGAATTGTAAGAGGAGGTGTACTCTTACATGAGATGTTTGGTTGGCATCTAGTTGTCGGTGTTATGGTACCACATGCATATATGTGACGTATATAGGCGCATATCATATTGGCATGAGTCTTAAGCGATGTATGTGAATGATGGTTGTTGTTGGTATGTGTGTTTGATGAATATATACTCGTGACATTATAATTGTTGTGTGTATATGCATATGAAAGTTAATTGCTCCTGTTAACTAATTGAGGCTTAATTTGATTCATTTATGTCAAATTATTTATGTTGATTATGATTGATGTAAAGCTTACCCCCAGTGGTTTTGACTGCCTACCTGTTTGTATGAATGGGTAGACGGAGTGCAAAAGTAGTTTGCTTTTGGTGAGTGCTTGGATAGCGGGAGCTAATCTTCGTTATCGTTTCTTGGAGTCCTAGATTAGGCTCTGATTAGGACGTCAGTCTTTATGTTTGTTGGATTTATTTATTATTGAGATTTGACCCATATGTCGGGATTTAGATATTTTATATGATGATGTATATTGATCTCATGGCATGTACACTTTAGAGATGTATGGTTTATATCCGCTGCGACTGTTGTGAATTTATATATACATGCTAAAATTTGTTTTGTTGATGACGAAGCGTCTATTTCTTGAATATATGCTTTACTCGCGTGTTTTATCGCTTTAATAGAAATAGGGCGTTACAGTGTCTGTTTCATCTCTATGGCATAAGGATGTCCCTTTAAAAGTTGTTCTGTTTACGTGGCGATTGTTCCGGGATAGGTTGCCTACAAAAGACAATCTATTTCGATGCGACGTTCTTGATCAGAATTCCTTGGAGTGTGTGGCAGGGTGCGGTTCAGTTGAATCGTCTGCTCATTTGTTTCTTCATTGTAACTTTTTTGGGTCTGTCTGGCATTTAATTTATGGGTGGTTGGGCATCTCTGCAGCTGCACCTCAGTTCTTGCCGGACCATTTTATTCATTTTAGTTTTCTTGGAGGCTCAGGAAAGGTTTGTCAGTCAATTTTACAGGTTATCTGGTTTGCTACTGTCTGGGAAATATGGAAAGAAAGAAATAACAGACTATTCACAGATAAAACATGCTCAGTACAACAAGTGGTTGATAAGATTAAGTCCCTCGCTTTTATGTGGTTAAAGGCGAGATTTGCAACTCTTCCCTTTAACTTACATGGCTGGTGGCTTAGTCTGTTCACCCTAGGCTAATACTTATTTATGTTTTAGTGTTCTTTATTGCTCTGTTTCCTTGTAAATATTGTTGCGACTTGGCAGTCCTTTCTTTAGAGGTGTGCAAGAAATCTAGAAACTATGAACTAGTCTGGAAAATTAGGTGAACTGTTTGTAAAAGCCCACTTTTTGTTGGATCAAGACTGACCCGGTCCGTTTCATAAAAAACAACCAGTTAACCGAACCCATTTTTAAAAACCAATACCCAAATGATGAACCGCATTACACATCGTGAAGAAATAACAAAATTGAACTCACACTATTCTGCTATTTGAAGAGAGAGAAAGAGGGTTAGTTCAAAGAAATTGAAATACGTATGTGTTGTGTTTGCAATCGAAAGTCGAAACTGATAGGAAGAAGAAAGGGAGAAACAGACGGCAACCGCAACAGCAACAACTTCGTCAGCAGAAACGACGGCGCAACCGCAACGACTTCGTCAACAGAAACGAAGACAACTGCAATGACTTCGACGACAACCGCAACTACAACATCGACGACGACGGCAAACTCATGACGATGAAAACTCTAGATCTTGCATTTACATGAGATTTGGTTTTTTTTAAATAAGTGATTGTCTTTTTTTTTTTCCTTCTTTTTATAGAGTTGAATAAAAAATGTGTGAAAAAGGTTGAATGCATAGTTTGTATTAATCCCAGTTTCTGGAAATTAGATACTTCAAAACCAATTTTAAACCCGAAAAAACCAGTTCATGACAAAAAACCGGATTTAGATAGAAAACCGGTTCAAATTTAAAGAACCATTTCTGAACCGGTTTTGTATTGAACTGGACTGGATTAACAGATTAAAGTGGTTTTTTAAGAAAGTGGTTCATGAACTAATCCAAACCATAAATATGGGTACAATTTGGTTTGGTTCATCAACATGCACACCCCTACCTTTCTTAGTACATGTTGTGCTAGGAAAGTGGCTGTATTTTGGTAATATAATTCATTTTAACTTCTTCAAAAAAAATTATGATTTATGACATTATACATGTTAACGACAAAAAATACATTTGTTGGTATTCAAACAAAAAATAACTCAATTTTACATATCGAGCTAATGAAAGTTTTTCCACTCTATTTTTTTTCTTTCTTGGAGCTGACTCACTTGCAAAGTCGTGAGATCAATTTTCAAAGTTTGTGTGAGAACCTTTCAACACGATGACCTGTTTAATGAATGATATATAAGTACCTCTATTAAAGTTCGTTGAGTCTTGAAGCCTTTCCTGACCTTGAGGAGCGCTTGGAGCTTAATTGACCTAAACTTTTATTTCAATAAAAAAATACAAAAACTCATCTAATTTGCAAAAATTAAATAAATAGTAAAAAAAAAGGTTAAATAATTTTTTGGATCATATAGATATCACAAATTTTTGTATAAAAAAGAATCTGAAATCTTGTTTTTAATCTCTCTGAATGTTTTTAGCAAGTTTTATTGTTCCAAATGTTTTTCGTGACAACTTCTAAATAAACTCACCTTTATTCTTCAATTTTTTTTTTTAGTCATAGGTTAAATATGAATTTTAAATTTTTAACGCTTAAAATTAAATTTATATTTTATTAAAAATTTATAAATCTCTATGCAAAAGTTTTTTTTTCTGGTAGTGACTTTTTTTTGGTAGTGCAAGAGATTGTTATAATATTCTATATATTTACGTAAAAATTCAGGCAAAAACAAGAATGGTAAGTACAAGTTAACTGTCCTCGCGAGCTTAACTTAGCTGGTATGGACAATGTATAAACCCCAGTCACCGAAAATAAAATACAAATTAACTCAAAAATAGAGACACAAAATTGTGATGAAAAAATTTTCGATATCAAAATTGTTGAAAATGTTTAGTGGATTCCTTTCAAAAAAAAAAAAAAAGTTTAGTGGATTAAAACCAAAATTTGAGATGTTTATAGAAATTATAGAAATCAAATATTTATTTAAGCAAAAAAAAAAAAAAAATGTAAAATGGGCTACGAAATGCTCCGCTGAAAAACCCTAACCTATCATCATCACCTCGTATATATACGCCTATTAGAATAAGTCACAAACTTTGACAGCAGATTGGAGAAGAGAGAAACTGAGCGGCGGAAGAGAATATGCAGATCTTCGTGAAAACCCTAACCGGTAAGACTATCACCCTTGAGGTGGAGTCAAGCGACACTATCGACAACGTCAAAGCTAAGATTCAAGACAAAGAAGGTTCGTTCTTACTCAATAACCAGATCCATTCGTTCTCATTTTCCTTTGATTTGTTTTTGTTTGATTAATTTGTTTTTTTTTTTCTCTTTCAATTTTTTAGGAATTCCCCCGGACCAGCAGAGGTTGATCTTCGCCGGAAAGCAGTTGGAAGATGGCCGTACCCTTGCTGATTATAACATCCAGAAAGGTTAATTTCGGAATTTTATGTTTTGGAGAAATTGTATTAGCTATATTTGTTTAAATTGAATGTTTAATTACTGAACCCCAAGTTTCATGAGTTATGATGAATTGTGAGGCTTATGAGATATGTTTTTTGATTTTATAGAATCAACATTGCATCTTGTGTTGAGGCTTCGTGGTGGAATCATTGAGCCTTCTTTGATGGCATTGGCTAGGAAATACAATCAGGATAAGACTATCTGCCGCAAGTAAGTTTATACAATCGAAAAGAAGTAATTGTCAATGTAGTTCTTATGTTATAACTAGTTTCATGATTGATGTGTTGTAAAATTTGCTAAAATAAACACTTTCTAGTTGAGGATCGGGCTGTACATTTTATTGAGGCACATACCCTTGTTGGCGCCTTTGTCATGATTTTAGCGCTCCTTGTTGACAACTGTAAGAAATTCATCTGAATGTTTAAAAAGGTTACTTGTCTCTGGAACTATGATTTTAGTGCTATAAAACTCTTGCTACTATGGGATCTAAATAAGTTCAAATTCATAGGTTTTATGTTAAAATAGTTAATTTATGGGACATGAAGAATACAGAACCTCATCGAAGATGATGGTTTTCTTCAGTTTGGCATGGCATGGCATACACTTATAAGTTCTACTCTTTGCTCTGTGATAACAACACTACCTTTTATATTTAACTACCTTGGTTGTATTGTTATTTTGTTGGGCATAAATTTAGACTAAGAGCAAGAATATTTCCGAAACAACAGATGCATGAACTCTCACAAACACTTATGATTGAAGGTGTGTCGGACTCGACACGACACCGTCACTTGTGATTACATTGAATTAGGTCATTTTCCCAAAATTTTATCGTCTTCGACGTGTTCGTGTTAATGCTGTGTCTGGTGTCTGTGTCCATACTTCACAGTGTATGAACCACATCTTCGTTCAAACAATTGGCCAACTGTCTTAGAACACTTCCATAAAAGAGATTATTTCACTGGCAAATCTATTACTGTTTGAAACCTGACTAGATTGAGATTTTGTTACTTAAGCATTCAATTCAGTAAATTGTATTGCCTTAGATATCTGCTTACGTGTGAACTTCAAAAACACATGATTTTGAAACCAAATGTATTCTTTTGCAAAATAATAGTAATTGCCTAGGGGGTGCATGTTAGAGGATAAATATTAGATACCCTACATCTTTATGTGATATATGATTACCTATTTATATTGTATTATTCTGTTCAATGTCAGACTACTTGAATTATAACTGCCATCTATTATGGGAAGCGGGACTAATCTACATTGATGTGTACAACCAGTGTGCTTACTTGTAATTGTGCTGTGCAGGTGCTATGCACGTTTACACCCTCGTGCTGTCAACTGCAGGAAAAAGAAGTGCGGACACAGCAACCAGGTACAGTGTTCTATCACTTGCGCCTGTCTTATTGAATGGAATCTGCATGTTGTTATTATTATTTAGTCTTAATGGATTATATTTTTTGTATTGCAGTTGAGGCCAAAGAAGAAGATCAAGTAGACTGTTTTGATTGCTGGAAGGACTTTTTTGTTGTCATTACTGGAAAATGCCTTTTGATAATTAGCTTCTTAGTATTGTATGAATTCTGTTGGAAGTTGAACTGACTGTTTTGTCAATGATTTTGTTTTGGATTGAGACATGTTAAATCAATTATGCTACTCTTATATTCGATGACATAATTTTGTTGCTTTCTATTTTTGGGTTAAATATGTTTAGTCCTTACATTTTGCGCCTCTTTGAAGAATAGTCCCTACATTTCATTAAATGTTTTTAGAATCCTCACATTTTATCAGTTTATCAAAATTAGTCCCTGCCGTTAATTCTTTAACAGAATGCTGATGTGGCAGTTAGTGTCCCAATTATTTTAGGATTAAATATGTTTTCGATCCCTACATTTTACGTGACTTTGAAGAACAATCCTTATATTCTGTGTGACTTTAAAAACATTTATTAAAATGTAAGGACTATTCTTTAAAGTCACGTAAAATGTAGGGACCAAAATCATATTTTAACCCTAAAATAATTAGGGATCCACTAACTGCCACACCTGCATTCCGTTAGAGAATTAACAACAGAGACTAATTTTGACAACGAAGATAAAATGTGAGGATTTTAAAAACATTTAATGAAATGTAGGGACTATTCTTCATAGGGGCGCAAAATGTAAGGACTAAAAACATATTTTTCTTGCTTTTTTGGTGATAATGTGTGGGACGAAACTTAGATGCTTTAATAACAAGTGATTTTTCCAAAAAATTGAGTTTAATTTTCATGCATTGTGAAAGTAAAAAGTTACATTGTTGGCACATCACAAATGTGCACTTTAGAAGTGGTTATTTTAAAAGTCCCAAGTGTCTAATGATTGATGGCAATAATCTGCTGATGGTGTGCAAACTCTTCACTCTGACTATATAAATTTGATTTCAAGTGGCATATTTTTGGTCAAAGATAATCACTTTAAAGGACATTTCAAAGTTCTCTTGATCGTTTGGTCCGTGAATGGTTGAGAGGGCTCAAGCATATTATCTGTCTTGAGTTGGGACGCAATGATATTTGTTAAACTAATATGGCTGTCCATTCTTCATTTAGGATGTTTACTTGTTATTTTAGCTTTTAGATGCACTAACTACAGAATTTTGTTGAATGAAGAATCCTATATTTTTCCTATTTAAAGAGTCAATGGCAAGGACGGATTCAGGAATGCATTATCAGTGTGGCTAAATAACTCTAGGCGCATTTGTTTCTCTTCGTAGAATCTTTTTTAGTGGTATCAAAGTAAATCATTCTTGAATTGAACTTTCTTTATCTTGTGGGTAAAATTTGCTGTATAAATTTTATAAAAATTATGTATCAACGACACTATATGATTGTCCAATAGGTTTTTGTTTGAACGGCGATTGTCCAAATAGTTAATTGGATTATCATGATTTGTGCTCTTGATACAATAGGCACGTAAATGCAATACCTTAAGAATGACATATGCTTTTGTGGCGATTTGTTTGTCGTATAGTATTTCTTCTTGACGAGTTCAAATGAAGTCCTTCAATAGTCTGCTCTGGTTTTCATGTAACAAGATGATAAAACCATGTGGCTTTTGCTTGTTATTCTAATTTTAAAGTGTGCAACTTGTGCTGCCGAAGCTTTGATGTAGATATTATCTGGTATAAGAATGAGAAGTCGTGTGAAACACTAATATCTACAAACTTCATTAACCTTTATACATCTGAACTAAACTTTTGAAAAGAATAACATGTTCACATGGTTTGGAAAATGTTTCGGCATGAAGCAGCTCCAACTGAAGGTTTGGAAAATCCTTTAATCCTGCGAGGTGACTTCTGTGCTGCATACTCCAACTGAAGCAGCTCGTCTAATGAAAGACGCCAACCAAGAGCACCCAAATTTTCCTCTGCTTGTGTCATTGACAGTGAATTTATTTGATCGGACAAGGTTGGTCATAGTATGCGATCAACATTGTCATTTGTAGCGCAAGGACAATTATGCGGGTTGGATGGTAGTTCTTTAAAGGGATGTTTAGAACCTTTAAAAAAGTAAGTTGTGTTGGCAAACACGGCATTAAAAAGCGAACGAATTGACATTTAAGGTTTGTATTCTTTGGTGGGTGATCTTGATAATGAAGTCGGAATAGTTCTGATGTTTGTTTGTTTTTTTACAAGAGTTGAATAGTTCTGAAGAAAGATGCTTTATAGCCTGAATATGACAGCAGAATAGGATAAAGTTATATTCTCCAGAAGATGGGCCAAGCCTGCATGGCCTACCTTTGCAAAAGTAGATGGAACTGTAACCATGCGCATGCTTAATGTGAAAACTATAGATTTTGGTAGTTGGAATGCTCCTTTCAAATAATTGTGAGGAAAATAAATTCTACAAAATGGAGAGAACAGTTATAACACTATCTATTCATTGACCTCATTAAGTAATGGTATTATTGGAATTCAAAGGTGAGTGGTTAGTTTTACAACGGATAGAAATAGACAAAATGAAGCAACCAGTATATTCAATGCCTTAAACCACCACGAAGGTCTAGCGCAAGTGATTAGCGCACAATATATGTACGTATGTTGTAAACTTCGAGGTACCAAATTCGATTTCCACTGATAAAAATGCTTTGAACCACTTGTGCAAGATATACTTCTACATAGTACACCTACGGGCTTCAAACATATTTAGTTGCCTCAAACTAATCGACAGTCAGAAGACATCCATGAGAGTTTTAGTACTACCGCAGTTTAGTGGCATTCATACACAAAAGAATTCTAGCGCAAGTGATTGTGATCCATTCTGCATAAAGTTGGCACTCCAGTTGTTCTATTCAATCTAATGCATTGTTATTCTTCTGATGCATTGTCTGCCAATCTCAGTCAGCCTCTACGTGTGTGGCAATTTTTGCTTTCAGCCCCACTTCTACCAAGTCTTAAAATGTCTTTGAGAAATTCTAATTCATTTTGTAAACATCAATCACTGAACAAACTAATTCCAATATTATTTTATATTTTGTTTTCAGTACTTTGAACAGTGTATACTACATGGAATTGTAGGATATCCTCATTTAAGGTGATGAAACTCGTAATCTGCAAATACCTTATATAATTGATATTATTTGTATATGTCTTCAATCGGTTTAGGTTGGACTTTTTTAGTTTTAGTTTTCTTAAGAATGTAGTGTTGCCTTGTGCAGATGAAAGAAAAACTATTGAGCATTATTGGGATTTGTTTGTTTGAATGGTGAATCATATTTTTGTATCCTAATCATTTTGTTAATGTTGACAACCTTGTTATATATATATACATATATATTTGGAAATGCAGTTACTTTATTTTTGATTTAGAAGTTAGAATATGATTTTTAAGGCTCTACAATGGAAAAGATTCCTAGGTTCTCGAAACTCCATATTATGAAATCATTGCGGCTGGTTGGTGTTGTCATGAAGTCTCTGCATCTTTCAGGATATCTCTACATGTATTCATTCTCTTATTATTGATTATACGAAATAAGGTTATTTCTGTTAAAAAGTTTATCCTAACTATAATTGAAAATAGTTTCTTGTTAGTAGAAGTTATGTTAATAGTTTACAGTGGCATCAAAGGAAGGATATTTTTTTTCTCACACTTGTTTGGATGTTAATTTTAGATGCACCAATTATGGAATCTTTCATTTTAGCAGTATAAAAGTAAAATATTCTTAAATTAAACTTTCTTTTTGCTGTCAATAAATTTATCTTTATAATATTTGATCAAAAAATTATATGAATGACACTATATGATTGTCCAAGTATATGATCAGGATTGGTGCTCTTGAAGTTACACAACTCTTCACAATATGCATGTAACTGCAATACTTTAAAAACGACGATATGCACGTAACTGCAATACTACGACGATCTCTTCTGGACAAGTACAGATGAAATTGTTCAACAATCTTCCCTGGTTTTTTTGTTACAAGATGATAAAAACCATGAGGCCTTGCCTTATTATTCTCAGTCTGCAATTTGTGCTGCCAATATCATCTGGCATATGAAAGAGAAGTCGCATGAAACACTAATAATTACAAATTTTATTAACCTTGAAATATCTGGCCTATAATTGATAAGCTGGATAACATGTATACCTGGTTTGAAAAATGTTTTGGATCATCCTGCGAGGCGATTGCTGTGCTGCATCCTCCAACTGAAGAAGCTCGTTTGAGGAGAGACGCCAACCCAGAGCACCCAAATTTTCCTCTGCTTGTGTTATTGACTTGACTCCAGGAATTGGAATTGTACCTCTGCATATGCACCAATTTATTGCAACCTGACATAACAATGTGACACATTAGACAATGAATTTATTTGACCGGGCAAGGTTGGTCAGAGTTTGTGATCAACATTGTCATTTGTAACACACCTAGGACAAGGACAGTTAGGCGGGTTGGTTGGTCGTTCTTTAAAGGGAAGTTTAAAACCTTTAAAAAAGTAAGTTGTGCTGTCAAACACGACATTAAAAAGTGAATGAATTGACATTTAAGGTTTGTCTTCTTTGGTGGATGATCCTGATAATGAAGTCGGAATAGTTCTGATGTTGTTATGGACAAGATAAAAGTTACTTATCAATGACGTATTATATCATATAGTCCTTTAATTGAATAATCTATTACTCACAGGCTTTCTATGACCATCAGAGCTTGGTTTTAGTTTTCTGTTATGCTGAGTTTTTAATATTGGCATTTGGAGCTAAGAACAAGGACACGGAATAGTAGTGTACAAAAGATTGGATCAGAAGACCGAAGGAAGATGCATAGAACCTGAGTATGACAGAAGAATAGGATAAAGTTATGTTCTCCAGAAGATGGGCCAAGCCTGCAGGGCCTACCATTGCCAAAGTAGATGGAACTATAAGCATGCGGTTGATTAATGTGAAAACTACAGGTTTTGGTAGTTGAAATGCTCTTGTCAAATAAGTGTGAGGAAAATAAAATCTACAAAATGGAGAGAACATTTATAGCACCATCTATTCATTGACCCCATTCACTAGCACTATTGTTGGAATTCAAAAGTGAGCGATTAATTCCACATTAGATAAAATCAATTAAATGAAAGATACGTATAGTCAATGCCTTAAATCACTACCAAAGTCTAGCACAAGTGGTTGATGCACACTGTGTGTGAGTGTTGTAAACTTCAGAATACCAAGTACGATTCCTACTGATAAAAAAATGCCTACTACACAGTACACCTTCAGGCCCTTCAGGCTTGCAACATATTTATTTGCCTCAAATGAATTGACAGTCAAAAGACATTGATGAGAATTTTAGTACTACCTCTAAGCAACCGAGGGATATTTATACACAACACTAAAGGGGCTTATAAAAAAGAATGAAAGTAGTAGGTAAAAATAGGAAAAAGATTACCTGTGACATGGTTTTGCGTCTTTTATTTGCAATATCTCTCAGGGAACTCAATAAAGGATCCAGTCCTGGAAGTATTTGCTTAAATAGCAATCCCCTGTGATTTGCAATTAATAACAAAGGTACACCGAAAAAAGTTATTGATGCCAAGCTATAATTTTAAGCACTTAATAGCGTTCTAAAATATTTGCGTAAATGTCAACAAACCTTGGTCCAGTTGGAAGTTTGGATGCTGAGTATTTCCCAGTAAGCATTCCAAGTCCTAGAGGACTATAAGCAATTACGCGAATACCCAAAGAATCACATATACTCTTGATCTCTAGTTGGTCTTCCCCCATGCTCAGCAAAGAAAATTGCACCTGAAATGTCAAAATTATTACGAAGATTAATGAAATTATACCAGAAGACCATGACAATAAATGAATGGTTGTGGCATACTGACAGCATAATTTCAAGGAATCACTTTTCTGAGTTATTCTGGCAACTAATGTTCATTTAACTCATCTCAGTTCATTTCTTCTGCCTTATCGTTTTCCTTTTCTGTTGTAGTTTCTTAAGGATATTTGTGTCTAATTTGACAACTAAACCATGGTTATTAGTCACTAATGAGATTAAAAGGCATTTCACCAAAAGCAAAATTTGAATGTTAAAACACTACCTGGGCTGAGCATAACGGAACTCCGCGGTCTTTCAAGTAACCATGTATCTTCAAAAGCTGCTTTGGTCCATAATTACTTACTCCAACAGCTTGAACTAAACCCTGGATGACGATATAAATATAAACACAAAATTTGATCGTTGAAGAAATCAAAAGTAATGTATTTTCTTGGATATTTAAAAATAAAATTTGATCCTTGAACTCATTGTTTATGCTCATTAAATAAAATTTCAAAAGTAAAATTTGATCGCTGAACTCATTGTTTACGCTCATTAGATATTTAAAAAAATGAAAATTGCAAGTAAAGAAATTATCTTTAGCACCCTGAATGTCTTTAAAGAATGGTTCACTTAAGGCCTAATGTGATCCTACTATTAAACATGAATTATTGTAACCTTATCATACATTGCCACTAAACCATCCCAAAGAGCTAATTCTTGAAAAGGTGCATAATTTGCAGTTGACCAATGCAGTTGTCCTATCCCAATTTGCTCAATCTGCATCCTATCTATTGATGCCCTGAAAATTCATTTCATTCAAGTTCAAAGCCATAAACAAATAAATAAAGCAAATAATTGCAATAGAAGATTGCGCATGGAGTTCAGGAAGAACTTGATCATTCATGTATAATAGGAACATATCAACCTATAAAGACTACCTGCAAGCATCGACAAACTGCCCTGGTGTAAGGCGCCATGGATAAGCAGCAAATTTTGTTGCAATCACAATTTCATCGCGGCTCCCCTTTTTCTCTGAGGAAGTGCATACAAAATTTGGTGAAAACAAGAGGAAATCAAATAATTTAGTACTATGTCTACTATGTTTTCTCATTAGCCTGATTGGATTGACTTATTAGAACTTACGCTGACTTAAGAACTTGCGAAACTGTTTGGTAGAGCTTACAAAAATAACACGACATATTGACATGTCCTTGAGTTGTTTTAAGCTTATTTCATAAGCTCTCCATAATAGCTTATATCAAAACAAGTTGCCTTCAATGAGCTACTTATCCAAACAGTCAGTAAGACATGTATGAAGGAGCCATTATAAAGCCCCTAATTGAGCTATACATCGCCTTTCCAATCCAATCCATAATCCATCTCATCATCTCTTCCCCTTCCATCACACTCATATTTACAATATTAATAAAAGGCACATGCATCTATCTAGCAGAATTCAGTTAAATTATACCAAATTAAAGGAAAAGTATGATGAACGAACCTCGAAAATCTCGAATGAACTTCCCAAGAAGTTTCTCACTCTGACCATTAAACCTTCCAGTACCATAAGAATCAGCAGTATCAAAAAGATTAACACCATTCTCAACAGCCATGTTAAACACTTGCTGTAGGTCATCATCCATGGATTCCTGGTACCCCCAAAGAAGCTGATTACCCCATGCCCAAGTTCCAAAACCCATAGGAGACACATTGAGAGGCCCCATCTTGAGCTTTTGGTTTTGGGTGGATGGCCATAGGGAAGGGAATTTGAAAGGAAAAGATGGTAAGGGGTTGTTAATATTTGATGAACCAACAACAAAACTGCAGCAAGATGAGAGTGCCATTGTTATTGTTATGTAACACAAACACAAAATCAGTTTTGGTAGTTAATTCGTTGTGTGGTGGTAAACTAACTGTTGAAACATCATAGTATCGTTATGGATCAGTTTAGGAAAATAATTTAATATTATAAATAAGAAAATGAAAAAAATAATTGACAGCTGTGGGATTTGAACCCACGCCCTTTCGGACCAGAGCCTAAATCTGGCGCCTTAGACCACTCGGCCAAACTGTCTTTAATGATTATGTTGTCTGATATTTTGTACATATATTCTACGTATGACGCTTTCTCAATTATCCTAAACTGATGTGTGCAAGTTGTTTTTTTTTTTTTTTTGTTTTCTCTATGATGTGTGTAGCGTGAGACTTAAGTTGTTGAATTTGAAAAAAAAACTGTAAATAATTAGGAATAATTATTTTCAATTTTCTTGTACACACCATACTAGGAATAATTGTAAATAATCAGTATACTATTTTCTTGTATATGTATTGGAAAATGCTAAATATTAGTATGAATTATCACGACTAAGTGTGATGGATTAATGTATTATTTTCGAGCAGTATGTTACAACCTCAAGTACATAGCAACTAGTCCAAAATCGACTGTCTTAGCTAAAGTATGAACGACAAGAGTTGCTTGTCTCTGAGCAAATTTAACCACAAATTTTGAATAACTGAGTAATCGATCTACAATTATTATTGCACTATTTTCTCACATTTTTTCTCTCTCTTGATATGACATTTTTTTTCTTCTATGAAAACAAAATCACTCCATTTCATCAAAGATTAAGTGAGCACTATGTTAGAGCAACATTTTTTTTACCCGAACTCCTTGCATTAACAGGCTCACACAATTTCACTCAATAGGCGATTTTGACCGTTGATTTAAAATCAGATGGTTTAGACTATATGGTTCAAACTATAGACAAATACAGTTAATTACAAATGATTTCGACCATCAATTTAAGACCGGACTGTGGTAGAAATATGTTACAACATCTTGCTATAACAATAGGAAATCAAAACATAACCAATTTAGAGCGATAAGCAATCCCCGTGCCTTTCCCATTTAACATTAAGAATAAGCAAGAACCACGATCTTCACAAAGTTAAGTTGAAGCGTATGTTTGATAGAGGATCATGACCTAAATGAAATAATAAAATTTTTCTAGTGAAATAAATCACAACATTATTTTTGATAAATAATGGTAGTAAGGTAAGGTTATAACTTATAACTACAGGGTCGTGTCGTTCCTTTCAAACTGTTGAGGATCCAAATCAGATTGATGGAATATGTTTGCTGGTAGAAAAGAACGTATCATAACATGTTTAATTTTAAATTTAGTTGGACCAGTTAGAAATAACTAACCAACTTTCTTCACTTTTTAATGTGTATTTATGATGTAATGAAAATTACCGCTTTTTATATGGACTAGGATAAGTATTGGATATGGATATGATGTTGAGTTAAAAGCAAACAAAAGGATATTCCATTGGATCATTAGTTTCACAAGTTTTATTTAACTCAAGGTTTCACCAAGTTAAAGTGTGCACTGATTAATCACCTGCATAATTATTCCAAACTCCGTGTAAAAAGGCAATTGATCATTACTACAAGATAAGAAATTAAAATATCCATTATACATTATAAAGTTCTTCATAAAGTGAAGCAATATCTCATTCACAATATTTATTTTGCACCTATGTTATGTGTGAGTCCAAGTCATATATGTTACAATGGTCATACAAATTAAATTAACAAGGTAGTAGCTAAAGTTATAAAACTAGAAATGGTAAAATACACACTCACACGTACTGACACAAGCAAATGGATGGAAAAGGCATGCAAGCGTGTGCATTGCACAAAACAGAGAAATTTTCACATTATTCCTTCTTCTTCCAAATCTCTAAACAAATGAATTGAGAGAGGCTATCATAATTCTCTACCTATTAAGTCAAGCCTACAAAACTTCATTTTTTTGAGCTTGGACATTCTCCTTGGACTTCCATGTTTTGAACCATTCTTTGTTCCTTTTTTCGAGGAAACACCAAACATTGCAACATAGAAGAACATGGTGCAATTTTCAAGTCCAAAAATCCAACCATTGAGAACTATTGCATGATTGATCTAAGATACCACATGGATCAACATTGTACCATTTTTCAAGTGTTGTTGTCATGGGAATTTCTGCATGATCATCATTTCTTAAAAGTTGATTTCCTCTGTCCTCAATTTTCTCTGTCCATGTTGTGCTTCTTTCATTTTGATCATCTGAATAAATGACCATTTTATCCTCCAAACCCTCATTTGAAAATCTTTGCTTTGTTTCTTCAAACTTGCATTTGTTGTATCCATTTCCTGAACCACCATCTTCTGTGCTATTTTCCTTTGCTTCTCTTCCTCCATCATGAGATGTTTCCACCATATAACTTAGCTTCTGAACCTGTTAGGAAAAAAATTCACACGGTTAAGTTAATGTCGAGTCTATAAGGCTTAAGTTCAACTCATTTAATTAATCGAGCATAAAACTAAGCTTGAGTATGTTTATTTAATTAAACAAACAAACATAACCGAGTATTTAACGAGTTGAGTCTGAAACTCTGAATAGTTCACGAATAGCTCAACTCGTTTAAATTAAGCTGTTTATCGAGACACAACTCTAGTTATGTTACAATTACAAGAACCAAAGTACTAACTTACCTCTGATTGCAAAGACTCTTTCTCTTCCTTAAGGCACTGAAACTTAGAAGCTAAATTATCATATTCATCTTTGAGTTTTCTGTATTCTTGTTCTATCCTCTTTGATTTCCATCTTGCTCTTCTGTTCTGAAACCATATGGCAACTTGTCTGGGCTGCAAACCAAGATCTCTTGCAAGTTGCATCTTCTTCCTTGGTTCCAACTTTGATTCTGACTCAAATATGCATTCTAGTGATCTTATCTGTTCATCACTAAACCTTCTCTTGTTTTCTATCTTCTTGTTTTTCTTCTTTGAATTCTGTGCTGTCTCTAAGCAACTCATGCTTTCAACATTTTTTCCTTTATATCCTTCATGAATATTCTCTTCTTCCTCCATCATATTATATATTGCTAAGGCCTAAGTTTTGAATTTTTGGAATTTGAAGGAAGATTTGTTTAATAATAAAAAAGATTAAAATTTGGTGAGGGGGAATAGGTTGTAGAATATATATAGCTAAAAAAGAATGTATGTCAAGGTTATTTGTATCACGTTATTGGAACTTGTAAAGGAAGGATCATAGTGACTTATGGTACTAGAAAACGTGTGGTGCTTACTATCTTTTTATTTGCTATGTAGAAAGAAATTAGATCGTTACTTTTTATTTGCTATGAGTTTCTCGCGCGCTTTATTTAGATTTTAAAACCTAAAATGTTTCACCGTGTTTTTGGAGATTTTTATGGGGTTTTTATATTGTTTGGATTCTATAATCCGAACTGCATAAAGCACGCAAGAAACTCATAGGATAGGAAAAGAAGCAAGTTTACTTGTTTGTTGTAGGACATCTAGTGGCCCTATCTATTTCATTTGTAGAAGGAACTCTTTACTTGTCACGAGTTGTCACGTTCATGCCACACGTCTCTGTTGCTTTCATTTCTTTGTTAGTACTAATTAGTAAATTTCATTTTTAAATAATTAACTGACATTATGAATAAATTGTTGGAAAATCTTTCTAATTTCTCAATTTTGGTATATCATTAGTACCTAATTGTCGTATTGTAATGTTTAGAATTCTTGACTAGATGCATCTTTATGCTGTAAACAGCCGTATCATTATTTTGCTTGTGTGAAGTAATCATCTAAAATATCTATAAACGGGTATATTTACGTATATATGTTTTATATTGTTTTAGATGTTCAAGAAATATTAAATAACAACTCACATGATTATAATATATATTTGTCAAAAAAAATGATTATAATATATAATTAATGGTCAATAATATTAATATCTAAGAAACCAACACAGACAAAGGTCCATATATATACTACAAAATACTAACACAGATATAGAGAGACTAACATTAACACATCGACACAGCATTTGTATAATTTGAGAAAATAAAATAATTAAATGTAATATGTATCATTATCGTTTGGGTAACACGACCACACGCTTTCAATCTAAAGTGTTAGTATTAGATAGCTTATGAATAATACAACACATTAAAGGCACATTAAGATGATCATTTAAACTCTCACTAAATGATGTTTGATAGTAAGTTCCAGCTAAATTGGAGGTTACTTTGTTACGCAAGGACTAATGTTTCTGTCAATAGTTGGACATATCTATCTTTTGTTGTTTCGATCTGAGACTAGAAAACCTTATCCCATGTCATTATTCATAAGTTGTTTTCTGAAGTTAATTAGGTGTCGAAATGTAGATCGCTGAGACTAGGTTTTTTGTTTTATTGAAACATCTGATAGTAAAGGGCTAATGTAATTAGGACAAGAGACACTTTCTACTCATAGTTGATGGCTGAGTCAAATGCTGCTTGGTACACGTGTTTAATGAAGGAATTACATTTGTATATAAATTGTTCCCATTCCTGATTATAAACTTATATGATACGAAGATTTAAAGGTGAAAAAAAGAAAGATGAAATATAGACCAATTTATTTTATGTGCCTTTAATTTCAGTAGCTAGTTCAACTTTGTTTGTACCTGTAGTGTCCACAAAGTTGAGCTTAGGACCAACTCTTTTGTTTGTTTGTCTGCTTGAAAAGCCAAGATATTTTAGAAAATGCCAGTAATTCAGAATGGACGGTTTGCTGCAGCATTAGCTATATTTTTTCGCAATATAGATCTATAAAACACTGACACAAACATAAACACGACTTTAAAATACTCTGACACGTCGACGTCAATTATAATTTTAAAAAATAAAATATTTGAACGTAATGATATATCTTTTGTGGGGTGTTGGTGTCTGACACGATACTCCCTTGAATGGAAGAGTTGTTATACACAATTGGGGTGAGGCAGTTAGCTACATGATAAGTTACTACAATTTATTGTTTTTTTGACACTAAGTTACAAGTAGTGAAAGAAGCTATACGGTGACGGTTAGATAAGAAGATAAGATGAGATAAAAATAATTTAATAGTGCACACTTTCAAGCACACAGGACACAAGATAAGGGTCAAATAATGTCGCCTAATACAAACAAAATATTGTCACATTGTGGAGTTAAATCAAAGAAAGCGAGTTTTTACATTTATTACCAATCATACTAATTAGTCTTAAAGAACACCACTTGATTCCTGATTTTGTTTTATAGCAAAAAAACTAAGGCTGCATCACTACATGTCCTTGTCATATTAAGCTTTATAATGTTTAGTTTCGCTTTATATATCAAGCTCTCCGTCCACGGTTAATTACTTTCGCAAATTGGTTTGTCTATGTTGGTGTTTGGTGAAGTGTCACTTGTAATTGTACAAGCAAAACAAAAACTCCTAGGTTCAGAAAAAGCTAAGGTGCCCCTACACTAAGGATCATTATTGTACCCTTATTGAGTGTGTGAGTGAGTTGAATTTGTAACACTTTGAGAAACAAACATATGCAAATGCAATGTAACCAAAAGTTCTAGAATGCCAAACCCCAAATGTCTTGGTGATTTGAATTTCAAAGGACATGTGAAGCATCCGAGGAGCCTGCCATTTATGGTCGCGGTCGTAACACTTGAAAACGATCTCTTGAACTTAGCCTTTGTTCGGACCTCTCTCTCGGGCAGCCTCTGTCCTTGCTAGCCGTTGCTGGCTTGTTAAAGAAGTTTGACCCTTTGAATGAGTTGTGCGTTTTGATTGGATTACGAAGGGATTGAGCCTAAGCCCAACCCTGAACATCATCTTTACAGTTCTTATTTTTTACCTATAAGCTATCTTTACTATTAATATTTTTCTACACCATAAAATTAAGCTTTAAGGTATTGATTTTTTAAAGATCAACACATATTTTTTTAAGAGGAGATCAACAACATATTTGACAACTATAAAAATACACCATTTATAACTAATAATACAGCTAAAAAAGAGAAGGAAAAAAAGGTAATAAAAAAACAAATAATATCCATCTATATATAAATGTACGGTTGGATAATTTTTTAATTGTCAACTTATGTTTTCTCAATTTCAAAGGTCGGACAAGTTAAGGAGTCTTGTCCAAGTCCAGGAAGCTAGGGCAGGATCATGCCCTTAAATCTACTACTATTTTCTTTCTTTTCATCTATTTTGTGCTAGAAACTGCGTGGGGAGAGATGCATTCACCATCCATGCCAACTTTTTTTTCTTCATGAAAAGGACACCAATTTTGTCTTCAAACGGCCATGATTAGCCTTGCTTTCCGTTTGGGCAAGTATGATGAATTTCCTTACAAGCTAGTCTTTTTGTAAACGTCAAACTATTATTGTAAAGAATATCATTTTCATTAGCTATTAAATTTTTACGGCCGTGAGGGGTCCTCTTGCTTTTGAAGAGAGGATAGGTGTCACATAGCCAATTGTATCAAATGGATGGCCCTCAAACCAATTGGTGAGCAAAGTTAGGTATTAGGTGCCTCAAAGTCCAAGATGAAGTGATTGGTCTTCCAATCATTTTTTGCGTGTGTTACTGTTAGATTCGTCTAATGATTGTGAAAAGAATCAAAGCTAATGGAGAAAACATTGGCAATGCATAACATAGGAATAGGAATCATATGTGATATCAGCAACAAAACTTTAAATACAGACAGTCACAATCTATTGTTGCTTCACTCTTGTATTGATTGAGTGGTTTTTTAAGTTCTACACTTCAATTTTTAAAAATTTGGGTGTGTAATGTGCATTATGGGATATTGGTAACAAGTGAATCATAAAATAGAAGTATTTATTTTTATTTTTTTAAACTTTGGGTCTTGTTATCAAATGACACAAAAAATATGTTAAAGAATCATAAAATTGAAATTTTGCATTGACAGTAACAATTTTTAAACCCGTAAAGAATTAAGTATATGAGTTTCAAAACAATATTTCTATATTTAATTCCTTAAGATATGCTCCCTCTTGACAATGTAAGAACCAAGTTTGTTTAGATATTACCTCATGTGGGAGCTTTAGGCTTTGTTTGGGAGTTTGAAGGGGAAGGAAAGGAAAGGTTTTGACGGGTGCAAAATATGTG
>Ga0315914_1004720_pt1 | contig 20236 bp, 10 predicted proteins | sample MpolenodulesMG_FD_203920 | JGI IMG/M metagenome (GOLD analysis project Ga0315914, IMG submission 203920) | Medicago polymorpha root nodule microbial communities from Los Angeles, California, United States - elongated nodules | ecosystem: Host-associated > Plants > Roots > Nodule | place: USA... | reverse complement strand
TACAGGTGCTTGTTCTAATTTCCTTCAGTGTTATAAAATATATGGGACTCCTCTTGATGGGGTTTGGAGGTGCATGAAAGGTTTTTGTGAATTAGTTATAGATTTCAATTCATATAAAGTGAGAGAAGATGCTATTGTGAGAGGTGAGAATATAAATTAGAACCATGCCCTTTAGGGTCTGTTTGGTTCGAGAATTAGGAGGGGAGGGATTTTAACGGAGGGGAGGGAAGATATTTAAATTAAAAATGTGTTTGGTTCACAAGGGAATGAGAGGGATTTTAAAATTATTTTACTGTTTGACCCTTAAACTTAATTAAATAAAAATAATAAAGTAACGAAGCAATAACGATGTAATCGATAACAACACAATGTAGACGATAACTAATGGATTAGTAATAAGGTTATTACAAGTAGTAATAAAAGTTGTTAATTGTTACACGTTAATTAACCTATAACTTAATAATAATAATAATAATAATAATAATAATAATAAAAGCTTTTACAAGGAAAAATTGTTAATAATATGGAATAAAAGTTGTTACAGGGATAATATAACCTAATAATAATAAATGTTGTTTTTTTTTACAATATAATAAATATTGTTATAAGGATAATAATGAGATTTTAAATTAATTTAAGGATAATTTTGACAGTGCAATAAAATTTGCTCCCCTCCCCTTCTAAAAATTGAACCAAATACTTCAAATTAAAAATCTCTCCTCCCATCCCTCCCTTCCCCTCCAAAACTCTCGAACCAAACTGAATTGATCGGTTGAGATCTAATTTTCATATAAAAAGTCAATTTCATGTATCTTTCCTTCTCATACGGGCATGTAACTTTTTTTCAATTCACAACATCAACTTCTCCCCTCTTTTTTTGAATGAACTAGTGTGTAACCCTTGCGGTTGTACGGGGCGACGATTACGAGTTGTAATCATTTTTGACGCAACTATTATTGATGAAATGAAAAATATAAGAGACTTTTCAAACGGTTATGCGTGTGTTATGATTTACGAATATTATGTTATGGGTACACAATTATGGTTGTTTCGAATAAGCAATTGACTATCTCCATCATGTGTAGCAAAAATAAGTTCTACGAAAATTCATAAAAAAAGGTCATCTCACGTTAATCGTATATTAAATTATCTTGCATTAACCACGGGAAATACACATATTTTTGGCGTTAGGATACAAAAACTTTACGATCCTTCGCACGAGTAAATTTATCTTCTGCCAATGCATGTGACAACAGCAGATAATCGTACCCCAATGCTTGACAACACGTGTATTGACAACGGACATTAGTACCTACATTTTCGGATGACACATGTCCCAAAATCTTAAACATTCTCAAACACATCGTTGATCGTCTAAATTAACATCAAATAATCCTTCGATAAATATGTTTTTTTCAAAGCTAATTGTTGATCAAGACTTTACGATTTAAAAAAAATGTTTTTTTATAACCAAGCAACACGTGTATCGAAAACACGTGTATCGACAACGGACATTAGTACCTACATTTTCAGATGACACGTCCCAAAATCTTAAACATTCTCAAACACATCGTTGATCGCCTAAATTAACATCAAATAATCCTATAAATATGTTTTTTCAAAGCTAATTGTTGATCAAGACTTCAAGATTTCAAAAAAAAAAAGATTTTTTATAACCAAGCAAATACATTTTTTGTTTGTTTCAAGGCGATAACCATTGAAATTAATCTTTAGGACAAACGAAACTACATAGTAAAAGTTCCACCATAATAATCTATGGCGACCAACATTTTTATTTAACGTAAAAATTACATCATTACAAACCATAAAACAACGACAACAAAAATAATCACCCATTAGCATAAATACCAAGTAAAACTGAAACAAAAAATTTATTACATCGTTACCAACCAAAACAAAATTTGCTAGTTCTAAGACATCTAACAAATAAGTAATTTTTTTTTCAAAACTTCTTCGTACACAACTAATCTTTAAGATAACAAATAATCCTTCTTTTTACTTCATTATTAGCGATTATTAAAATCTTTATAACTTCATGTCTGGAGACCAACATATTCACATGACACACAATCTTCACCAAAACTTCTATGGAGAGGAGACTAAAAATCAGTACAAGTATTCATCTTGTACAACCCCACCATCAATAACATCATCCAAAGCTACATCCAGATTATCTATGGTCTTCCGTATTTCTTCATCAGACTAATCCAAAACTAACAACTTGTTAATCTTTTCTGACACCGTAGTTTTTACCCCTACAAAAGCAAATATTATAATATAAGGTTAGGATGCATATAACCCAATTTGTATTCTCCATTAACTTCTAAAAATCTGAACATAAAAGCTTCCTTCTCGAATCTATGATTGAATAATTACAGGGAATTAACTTCTTTTCGGAATCAACCCACTTGGGTTGGCCTGATGGTATTAGCTTGGGATTTAGAATTGTGTTCCTCCTCAATGTCTCGAGTTCGATTCTACGTGGTGTCAATTTGAGTGGACCAATCTAGCTTATTCAAAAAACTTCTTTTCAGAATCAATGAGATTTTGAAAAAAAAAACAAGGAACGCCATTAAAAATTCCAGAAATTGGATAAAAAAATAATTAAGAAAAATATACATGGAATATTTGGTCAAGAACAATACATTTTTGATGAAAAAGCCATCGGAGAGCATGCAAAGATATAAATAGACGGTTCTTTTGCCCAAGGCCGATGTAATTAACTATCATTTTTCTCAAGCCTATGGTCATTTATACAATAAATATCTGGCTGGGGATAAATAAGCAGAAAACATATAAGAAATTATACAAAATGCATAAATGAATACCCAAAAAATTATTTTACCATTACAGAACTAAAAGAATTATTTAAAATCCAAGGACTTTAACGATAATAGAGATTGTAGAAGCCCCAATTATTAAAAAAAAATTAAGACTAACAAAAAGTAATAATCCACGCAAAGCTTGGTAATGGAAAAACGAACAACATAATTACTCATACACAAATCGTTCCTAATTCTTCAATATTAATAATAACAATAAGTAAAGAAATAATCACAAGTAGAGTGATGCATAGAAGAAAAGATTTAAACAATTTGAATATATGGATAAATTTTGAGAGAATAATGTGAAGATTACAAATGATGGGATATATAGAGTAGATTTTGTAAAGTTTCTATTACTATTACCGGTACTGTTACCGTTAACTACATTGTTCATGACTGTTGTTTAATGATTCAAATATTTTAAAGTTTCTTACTCTTACTATTCTATACCATTGGTTAATTTATAATAATTAATTATACTATTCGTTGGTGTTGATTATACTTTAACCGTTCATTACCGTTGGACAATGGAGAAATATCTTAAAAGGACTGCAAAAATTCTCCATCTACTTTTTTGATAGATGCACGGGCCGATGCACGATGCACGGGTCGACAATTACATGTTATGATCGCTCGTTACGTAGTAACTATCTCACCAATGAAAAAAAATCAAAGTTGTTTCGTATTACGCGTGTATTGTGTTGCACGTGTACAATCAAAGTTGTTTTATATTACGCGTGTCAGTTACAAAAATCAAATTGCACGGGTCGACTATTACAATGTCATCATCTCTTAAGTTAAATAAGCAGAGGTTCAGAATTTGAACCATAACTTCTACGAATATAATACAATGTCCATACAAAGACCCATTAGAAAGAGTTGACTACATTTCCCTAAAAAAATATTAAATTTGTAATCAGAAAAATAAATTAATTAACTGATCCTAGATTAATATTTATGGTTGGTTCGTTAGCTTAAAAATAATTGGGTCCAAAATAATTTTTATTGTCAAGTAGTATAGTAATCGAGGCTCACACATTTTAAGGATATAAATTAAGGGTTAAATATGTTTTTGGTATCTATAAAAAAAAAATTAATTTTTAGTCCTCCAAAAAAAATTCATCTTCACTTTTGGTCCCTCTTTTAAAGTAAATTCATATGTAGAATTCATATTTTTGAACAATATTTTGTAGAAAAATATATAATATTATAAGGATCTCTCCCAAAAAAAATTAGAACTTTTACCAAAATATGAATTAAATATGAATTTTTATATTTTTTACGGTAATAAATTCATATTTAATTTATGTTTTGTTAAAAAATCTATTTTTTAGGAGTGGTTTTTACAATATTATATATATATTTTTGTACAGTTTCATTAAAAAATAGGTTCATAGCAGCGATGTTAGCCGGAAATGATTATGAAAATAGGTTCGCAGCAGCAGAACTAAACTATGATCGAGATGAAATGACTATAATCCACTCATCTATGATAACTATGATCGAGATGAAAAATATAGATGGAATAATCTATATTTTTAAAGTGTTTAGAAAACTAATTTTATTATACTTTACCATTTTGTTCCCCCCAAAAAAAACGATCACTTTGCCTTTATCTTCTTATAAAGTTTTTTGTAATGTTCTAAGAATATATTTACCAAAATAAAAAAATTTCCTTTTATTTTTTGCCAAAAATGCTTATATATAAGGACAGTTGTTAGAGACATTGCATAATGTATATGGGGTTAGGGTTTTAACCCATAAATCTCACTTTTTTTTTTGAGAGACCATAAATCTCACTTATTCACAAAAAAATGTGAATTTCTTTTTTTTTTTTTAGGAAAGAAATGTGAATTTCTGACCACTAGGCTATTTGAATTTTTTTTTTTGGATAAATATACTTAATTGTCCAAAAAATTAGTAAAATTTTGAAATTGGGATATAAGTCCGTGTAAAAAAATTATATACCGTCAATTAGTCGAAACTATCTTATCAAATAAAAGAGTTTAATGATGGTGGGTTGACAGTCCAAAACAATTTTGCACAAACAACCAATCAAAACATTTTGAATTGCTATGTCAATTAATGTTTTTAAGTGTGCAAAGTTGTTTTAGACTGTCAACTCACCACCATTAAACTCCAAATAAAATAGAATTGAATTTATTTGTTGTTGTTATAAATATATCATTTTTTTTGTTTTTATTCCCTCTAATATTTTTTTAAAAATAAATGTGAAATGAATACTTTTCATCTGCAACTTTGACCGTCTTTGTTAAATTCTACACATGTAGCACTGTATACAAGGACAAATTATGAAAGATGATATATTTACACGATCAAAATATTTAATTTAAATAATTTTTTGCGGTTAATCTCTTTATATAATATCAAATTTTTATTAAAATAAATATTTGAAGCATTTTTTTAATAAGCAAAAAATATTATATATTTAAAGACTCACATTGCACGAGTTAACACATTAGTTATATATATTTATGTACAATTTCATTAAAAAATACAAAAAATTACTTTAAAATAGGGAGCAAAAGTAGTGATTGAAAATTTTATAGGGACTAAAAGTTAAAATTTTTTTAGAGGGATTAAAACGAAAAGTATATTTAATCCTTAATCTATTATCCTTAAAATGTGCGACCTCGATTACTATACTACTTGACAATTAATATTATTTTGGTCTTTTCCACAGTAGCACTATTGGAAAAGAAAAAAAAAATATTATTTTGGTCTTTAAATTATTTTGATCACACATAAGTCCTTTGAGTTTGAGGTTTGTAACAGATTGGTCTTTAAGTTATTTTAGTCACAGATATTTTTTTTTACCAAATCAAAGTTAACTATTATCATTAATCAACCAATGTTCAATACAAGAAGGATAAAAATAAAAATAAACACTGACTAGCCCAAGAACAAATCGTCCTAGGCAAAGTATTAGAAATCATGTCCGTTTGTCTTCTAACAAACTACACTTCAGAGACAATAAATAATTGATTATGAATCACCATGGCTCGGAGAAGATAGAGCTTGTACTAAAATGGATGGATCGGACTCGAAAACAACCCGGTTTCATAAGTTTGTAAACATTTTCGATTTATTCGTTCTGCTACATCATCGTTTTTGTAATGTTTGGTTATTAGAAGGACAAAATTGATAACATTTACAAACCAACTTATACTTACAAATAGGGGTAGAAACAGGCCAGGCCGTTCGACAGGGCCTTACGGCCTAGCCTATTTAAAGCCTAGCTCAGTCCAGCTCGTTTAATAAAAAGGTCAGGCTCAACCTTTTCATAAAGCCTATTTACTTAAATAGCTAGGCTAAGGCTTACAAAAAAGCCTATTAAGTCTGTCGGACCGACCTATTAATATATATAATATATCTTTCATTATTGATAATGTTGATGCTTTTTTTATAAACTCAAGCTTTCATATGATTTAGCTATTTAGTAACAGGTATATTGGTGTGATTAGCCCTTCGTAAGTATTTGTTATTTAGTATAAGTCATATTTGTGTGCTTTAGGTCTTCATAAGTTTTGGCCTATTTAGTGGTAGTCTTATAGATGATGTTAGACCTTAGTGTAAGATAGGCTTTTAAATAGGCTTTCAGGCTTCATCAGACCTTTAAAAAGGCCAGGCCAAGCTCAGGCCTATAATTTTTGAAGTAGACCAGGCTTAGGCCTTACGAAACCCGGCCCGACCTAGTCCATTTCCACCCCTACTTACAAACCTCAAACTTATACTTATACTTACAAACCTTAAACTTAAGGACTGCCAACGTAATTCAGCTTAATATTAAGATAATTTTTTTTTGTTGAAAGAATTAAAATTAAGATAATGATTAACTTCCTGTGTGTCCATGGCAAACGTCCAAGTGTCCAAGTATGAGTATGAATTAAATTGAAAACGGATATACCACTGTACTATTATAACCACTCTCTCAAACCGCAAAAATTTTATCAGCACAACAATGTCACAAACTGAACCAATCCGTTTCGGCATTCTCGGTTGTGCCGACATAGCCCGCAAACTCTCACGCGCCATTCTCCTCTCTTCCACCGCCACAATCTCCGCCGTCGGCAGCCGCACTCTCTCCAAAGCAACAACCTTCGCCAAACTCAACAATTTCCCTCCCACCGCCAAAATCTACGGCTCTTACGAAGAAGTTCTTGACGACCCTAATGTTGACGCTGTTTACGTGCCGTTGCCGACGACGTTGCATGTGAAGTGGGCGGTGGCTGCGGCGAAGAAAGGGAAGCATGTTTTGTTGGAGAAGCCGGTGGCGGTGAGTGTGAAGGAGTTTGATGAGATTGTGAAGGTGTGTGAGGAATGTGGGGTGCAGTTTATGGATGGGACTATGTGGATGCATCATCCTAGAACGGAGGTGATGAAGGGGTTTTTGGAGGATGGGGAGAAGTTTGGGAAGGTTAAATCGGTATGTGTTTGTGTTTTGTTTGGATAATGTTAATGTCGTGGGGAGACACCTTACACGACACTGACACGTAGATATAGATGATAATTTGATAACATTGATGTGTGAATGAAGGATGTAGACAACTGACATGACACTGACATAGTAGATATTAATGATGATTTAAGAGAATAGAAGTGATTTAGGGATTTTTTGTTACGGATTATAAAAACTGTTTTTGTTATTCTAGATTATTTTTTTAGAGACTAAGAGTCCTAGGAATTATGAAGGAGTTTCTTGACGATTGGAACAAGTTTGGGCAGGTTAACTCATGTGTTTGTGTTTTGATAATGTTGATGTATGAATAACTGATACAGACACTTGGCACGACAGTGGCACTGACACGTAGATATTGATGATGATTTTAAGAAAATAGAAGCGATTCAGAGCTTAAAACAGTGTGTGTTCATGTTTTATTAACATTGGTGTATGAAACTAGAAGTGATTTAGGCTCTGTTTTTTACAGATTTATGAAATATAATTTTGATGTTATGGATTTATTTTTACAGATTAGAGCACTTTTGTTACGGATTATAAAAAATTGAGTTTGATACTCAACACACATAAGTAGTCTTTGAAGTATATATAACATCAAGTACTAATATGACAGTCGATAAGTACTGATAGGACGTAGCAATTAAGTTTCTGTACAACAAAATGGGCTTATGCATTATCTACAGTCATCCAATGGGCTATTGATTTGGGGGGTTTGTTAGTTGTAAGAGTCATTCATAATCTTATACCTGAGCTTATCAAATGAGTGAATCGTCATTTTAGCTATTGAAATTATATGAATTAGATGGTTTAGTCTGCCAAGTATACGAAGATCAAATTAGTTTTAGGAATTTGAAAATTGTCTATCAACTTAGTCCTTCCTTCAGCCAATTAAATCAATTCTGATGAATTTGGCTCTCATAATAGAGATCAGCAGAGGGCTTAAACAAATATCTGAAAACATGCTTCAGGACTCAGGTGAGCATGCTCTTAAGAATGTGCAGACTCAGCATTTCTGATCGAGTTAGATACAAAGGGACTAAATTGATTTTCGGTTATAAACTTCATTTTGTAAATTTGGAGGATTAAATCGTCCTGCTATTGAATTTATATAACCAAAATGTTCAGTTACTCTTTTTCAAATTCATTGTTTTTGAACAATAGTTACAAGTTTAAGTTGGCTTAGTGTGTAGAGAGTGGTTCTGTGTGTAAAGAAAATTATAGAAAAGAGATAAAAAAACTCCTGGTTAATGTCAAGTAATGTTTCCTTTTGGCTTAAGATAAAATTGAAGTAGTGCCCTGTATTTTTCTAGTTGTCTTCTTCTTGATACTTCGTTGTTGAGTTGAGCTGTTGTTTGTCTGACACTGAAACCCTGCTGCATGCTTGGCGTTTCTGAATCAAAAGGTGTGTGTTGTATTTGTTGACGATGCCTTGGTCTCCTTTCCCTTAGAGACTCATAAATTATGACTTTCTATAAGACATTTAAGTATTAACCTATGAAGCATGGATACGGACACAGACAACAAACACGACATGGACACTGACACGTCGACACCGCTAATAATTTGAGAAAATAACATAATTCAGTATAATTATATGTGTCGGTATCAGACACGACACGTGTCCTGCACGAGGACACGCCTAACCCGAGGAGTGTCCGTGTTTCATAGATATTAACTATAAGCTAGATCCAATAAGAAGAACCAAAATAGAAAGTTATACCATTGATGCTTGTCTATCAGGGTCCCTTTCCCTCATGTACATTTGAACAAATTTATAGTTGTTGTATATATGTGTGTATATTTCAATCACAATCTTAAACATTTAAGTTTTCAATCAACAGTTATGATTATATTATGTTAGAAATGTGATATCTTTTGCATACATGTTCTGCACTGATATATGGTTTGATTTGGCATTCCACAGATTCACACCTGCTTTACATTTGGTGCTGATCCTGATTTTCTCGAGAACGATATTCGTGTGAAGCCGGATCTCGACGCTCTTGGCTCTCTTGGTGACGAAGGATGGTATTGTGTTAGGGCAATTCTGTGGGCTAACAAGTACGAATTACCTAAAACGGCATTAGCCTATCGCGAGCCGGTGCTTAATAAAGCTGGAGTGATTCTATCTTGTGGTGCTTCTTTATATTGGGAAGATGGAAGAGTAGCAACATTCTATTGCTCTTTCTTATCGAACCTAACAATGGATATAACTGCTGTTGGGACAAAAGGAACACTTCATGTTCATGATTTTATCATCCCTTACGAAGAAAAGACAGCGTCATTTTATGCAGCTTCAGAATCAAGCTTTGATGATCTTGTCACTAGATGGGGTTCGCAGCCGAGTAAGCACGTAATAGAAAACAATCTACCTCAAGAGGCTCTTATGGTAAGCGAATTTTCTCGTTTGGTGGCAGAAATCAAATTCAAAAACGCGAAACCAGAGAAGAAATGGCCAATGATTAGTAGGAAAACACAACTGATATTGGATGCCGTGAAGACTTCGATTGACAAGGGTTTTGAGCCTGTACAGATTCAGGAATGAAAGTGCTTCTAATATATTTTCGCCCTGCTGAACTCGGATCTTTGTTCCGTTATTAGTGTGTCGGCAACAAGAAAAAATATTTCTGGTATGCACTTTTAAGCAATTCATTGCTGTCATGTATGTGGTGGAAATCAACACTTCGTATGTTCTTCAAGTTGATGGAGGGTGGTGGTGATGAATGTATTGAATAACTATTTCTAAGTTCAGTACCAGTTCCAATAAATGTGACATAATTTGTCAAAGTTGTATCTTGCTATGAAATCAATAAAAATAGACCAAAGGATTAAAAAAGATTTACCATAATTTGTCACAATTTTTATCATTTGTTCAAGTTATATTTTTATTGTCTAATATTTGTTTTAATTTTATTTGTTTGTTTTTGTTTTTAATATGCTATCTAAATCTATTTGGGTTTGTTTGGTGGTGTTGGCTAAGAACCTTTGAGTGTGCTCCTCTTTAGGATTTGAAGTTTTATTTTCTTTGGTGTTAATTTAGGTGGATTAGTTTAGCTTAAAAAAATATCTCTCTATCTAAATTTCAATTTCATTCATGATATTTGTTTTAAATTGTAATTTTGAAAAATGACTGGATTAAGGTTAAATTTGTGAAGAAATTGTTCAACAAAAATTAATTGTCACTCTTAAGTATCTTTTTATGTTGAAAGTTTGTCCATAAATCTTGGCACAACTAGCTAAAAAATCAAAATTTATTTTAGTTTTTTGTGTGTGACTTTTTAAGTGGTTATTGTTGTAGAAGGTTTGTGAGGGAAGGTTGTGTTTTATATTACTGTTTTCCTCTTAGGAGTACGTGCTTTGAATTGCCCTGATAAGAAAATTCTTCTTATGATATACGTGCAAACACAGTCTTACTTACGTGCCATGGTTCCTGCCTCCAATGTGGAGTAGACGTGGCAGTGTCTCTGTTACACATCACCTCTATAGTGACACATCACCTCTTTCTTTTTTCCTGTAGTTACAACAATTTTCTTAAAAAAAAACAATATATATATATATAATTTTTTTTATGGTGGCCGTGGTTCGAACCCCAAACCTTGCATATATTGTGCATTGTCTATAACTGAGTTAAGCTCACAAGGACAATATATATATAATTTTAGGTAATATATACTGTATAATAATATAATTATGGCACAATAATTATTTTTTAATACGATATTTAATTACTAAAATTTATTTTTTTAAATAAATAAGTAGGGCGCAGATGTTCGAATTTCGACTCTTGCATATTATTATGCATTTTTTTACAAACTGAAATATGTTTACGAAGATTTTAATACATCATTTAATACAATAATATCAGTTATATCATTCAAAATATAATATTTTTAATTTATATGTATGGTATAAAAAAGTACTCATGTTTTTATTTATTTATATATTTTTCTTAGTTTGTGTCAATTGGTCAATAAAAGATAAGATATTTTGGTGCAGAAGAAGTACTTTATATACCATTTGTGACATATAGTGTTGATGCATGAATTAAGATGTAAAAGAAGTTAAAATGAAGGAAATAGAAACAGCAGCAATAGGTTGTGTAATAGGAGTATGTGCTTTGGTATCTGGAGGGTGCAAATTGGTGAGGTCTATATTATCCAAGTTGAGTGAGTTGTGTGGAAACGGTGCTGAAATGGGTGAACAAAGAGAAGCTGAAGATGCAAGCTGAAGATAATAGCATAATGGATAAGCTGGGAGAGAGTGAAGTACTCCAACAACATTATAATATGGAGGAAGTTATCTTCTTACTGTTGCAACGTCTTCATACATCTTCAAGTGAGTGTTTTGCAACTACTTTATGGAGTTTATGGAAGAGTCGGAACACAAGACTTTGGTCGCATGTAGATGAGACAAGCAACCGGGTCTCCGAGCGAGCAAATCGCTTACTTTGATACCGGAAGCTGGCCAACGGGATGAAACAAAGCAGAATAGTGCATATGCACGGAGATGGTCGAAACCGGCTTTAGGAAGATATAAATGCAACATATACGCTTCATATTCCTCCTATCAAAACAAGGCGAGTATTGGTATGTGTATCTGTGATGAAACTTGTAGTTTTGTGCTTGACAAGACTCATAGGTGGATCTAGACATTTGCTACATGTGGGACTAAAATTTCATAGAAAAAATAACGCAAACTATATTATAAATAAGAAATAACATTTTTTGATACAATACATTATAATGAAAATCGTCTCTTATCCATTTGTTGAAAATGAGATAAAATATTGTTAAAAGAACTTCTCTTTTTATATAAGCTACAAGACGGTCATTTAACAACTGATCACCAATTTTGTTACATAGCTAACTCTTCACAACTTTCATAGTTGAAAAAACATGTTCAACACTCGTATTCTATATAAATTTTGGGTTAAATTGAACATTTATAGCATAATTCTTATGTTGATGGCGTAACGTCACTTCCGACACATCTATAAAATCATTTGGATAAAACTCAGTAATCCTCAATAATTTGTTCTCATCAAAAGTTGCAAATGACTTTGCAGGACTCAAACATGAAACATATTATAAGAGTTTTGGAAGGTTGTTGACTTGTTGTTCTTATTTTTAACATATTGTGTTTTATTTATCATAAAGAAAATAGAAAATTGGATATGTGGTTTTAGGCACACATAACCACTGAATGGGTCTGCCCTGCAAGACTCGTTGACACTCCCCGATATGTCTGTGAAGCATGGGCGGATCCACCGTTAGGTATGGGCCGAGTTGCAGTTTTGAATTCTTTTTAATTATTAATATTAATAAAAAAAGGCTGTTGCAGGGAATCAAACCTATAACACCATGGTAAAATGCTCTCATCCAATATCAAATGTCTAGATCGGTCTTTGCTGTGAAGATTAGGGAAACATTGAGACTCTATGATTTACTCTTAATTCAAATAAGGTATTGGACAACTTTCAAGAAGGAAGTAAAAATATTATTGAATTTTGAAGTAGCAATGATATATTATTGACAATCAAAATTTAACAACCAATTTCAACACAGTATGACTTTATGAAGAAATTATACACTAGCACGCATTTCAAGACAATACAAAATATTAAAAAATTAACTTTGTACACCGTATGAAAAGACGGCGTGAACAACTTTTTTTTATGTTGATCAATCATTCCTCTTTAAGGGTGTGTTTGGTGTAAAAGAGAAGTTGTGAAGAGAGAAATAGGTAAGAGAGAGTTTGAGAAGAGAGAAAGATGTGAGAAATAGGGTAGATTTGATGGTTTGTTTGGTATGAGAGAGAAATGAGAGAAATAGAAAAGAGAGAAGTGTTGTTTATATTTAAAAGTACTATAATACCCTTATGTTAAAATAACATTTTCATTCAAACTAATTTAATTCTTTTGTTTAAATTCAGTTAATTAATTTAACTACTTGTTCAAATATTAATGGAACATATATCTTTTTTAGATATAAATTTAAGTATTTTTTTACCAAAAAAAGTGTACCAATTCCTCCAAAAAAAAAAGTGTAATATTTCTTAAAAAGTGTACCACGTAAATCCACATGAAATAAAGTCTTTTTTTTAAGGAATGAATGAAACAAAGTTGTTGAAAAAAAATTCAGTTTAATAAAGGGATACAAAATTAATTGAATGAAAAGAGAATGAGGATATAATAGGAATACAACAAAGAATCCCTTCTCTCCTTCTATTTCTTCTCAGCTTTGAAGAGAAAGAATTTTGTGTGGGACCCATAGCTTTTTAGCCTCTCTCCTCTATTTCTCTTCACCACCAAACAGGAGAAGTTCACAATCTCTCTTCAACTTCTCTCTTCCTTCACTCTCTCTTTCCTATTTCTACCCTACCAAATAGAGTGTTAGAATTTGTGAGCCACACCTAATTATTCTTTTCTCTCATTTTTAGTGGTCACATGGACCACATAACCCTTTTCCCTTGTCTCTCTCTCTCGCCAGACTCTTTTCCCCTCTTCTAATTCATTTTTCTTTTTTTTTCTTTCTCTCCTCTATGGAAATAAAACCAAGTCTCCTCCATTGAACCACCACCAAAAAACAACTTCCGGCCACCATTACTCCACCGTCCGGCATCGTATGGCCACACTACCACCACCATTGAACTCCTCTCTCCTTCCCCTTCAATAACCACCCAATTTATTTCTAGATCAGTGAGTTTTCAAAAACTCCAATTATCACATTCTCTCAATTTTCAGCCATCATGAACCTCATTTTGAGAAACTAAGTTGACATTCTTCTTCCCCATGACGAGACCATCAAAACCCCTAACTTTATTTCTTGATCGGGGCACTTTCACCTCCGACCACCGCGTCGGAGTTCACCACCGCCGCGCCGGAAAAGTGTTTCACGGCCTTTTACTCCATTTTTCTTCTTTGTGGTGAGTTTCATCTTCTTTCTCTTCTCTAAATTATATTTTGAGTTGTTGTATATGCATTTTCGGATTTTTGAATGAGAACACTATTTGAACATGTTGTTTTTGTCAAATTGATGATTTTAAACTTCTTACTAAAACCTCAATGGATGTTTTAGACTTTGTTGTTATTAGAATGTTATTTGGTCTCATTTTAAGTTTGAAAAATCAAGGTTTATAGTGATGTAATGTTGAAACTATATTTTTTTAAGTTGAGTTTTGAATTGTTGTGTGAAGATATGTTGATGAGGTTTAGATTTATAAATAAATATATCAAATTTGGATTTGAAATGGAGAACTTAATTTTCTATTTTAAAGGATGTAACACTATAATTTTATTTGACCACATTAGTAATTTAAATTGTTTAAACTCCTTTCTTGATATTTGACTACTAATTAGGAGCTTGATTGAATTATTTCTAACCTCAACTAATTTGTGTACTGGATGATGGTTCGATGCTCCTTCTTTATATTGGTCATAAGTCATATGCTTGCAGCAGCATGTTCGTGCACTTGCTATTTGGATCGGAATAACGGAGTCAACGTTCTGTAATTGCTGGGCGAACATCGGTAAATTTAAGGTGGGGGCTGATTAACCATTAAAGGGTATTTTGGGAATTGAACTATGGTGTGATTATGAAAATTTGAATGATTACTTATTCGTTTGAAATATATGAATTGCTTTGATCGAGTGTTTTGTATTTTTATCTATTATGTGTGGTTAAGATTCATTGCTTGATTTTAGTAGGTTGTGCCGATTGTGTTATGCGTTGATTATCCGTGTTGATTTTTACAGTTTTGGTTTGATCACAAGAACCATTAACCATATGGAATTTGCTTTCATGAATAAGGTTTCCCACAAAACCTTATTTATGTCACATAGTTAGGCTCTATGTATGTCACATAGTTAGGCTCTATGTATAGCCGGTAAACTTGGGTCGTCTAAGTCCTTTAGGACTTGCTTGTTATGTGCATTTGTTTTCGGACTTTGATCCGAAAGAATTGGAATGAGTTAAAGGTCGGTATCAATTATCCTCTCGCATTGAGTCGAGATGTTTTGAAATAAGGATCCTTCTTTTTATCATTTTAAATTGATTTGTAATTGGGTGTCGGATAAGATACATAAATAAGTCCTTTTAATTAAAACTAAGTTGATAAATCAAATGGTTGAGTTATTACTTACTGTCAAATCCAATTCTTTTAAAAATAAAAATAACAAAATTGTTTTAGGCATATGTTAGATTATCCATACCCAATTGACTGAATCATTATTATATTTTAAAATTGCCACCGTTACTACTCAGGAACTTATGTTTCCTTGTTAGTCCATTGGACAACAATTCCAACCAAATCATAGTCGTTGTCGTTTAGAGATTTGGATCACCTTTTTAGGAGATTAGCAAAGTGAGGGCCATGGGGGGTTAGATATGAGTGGGGCATGTACCAATGGCTCAGTGAATAGCTACATTGATCGCCGGTAATCCCGCTAGCCAACATATCTACTCTGACACTCCACTGAACTAATTCAAGATCAATGCATAGCACTCTAATGAGAATTCCGAGGAGTACCATGATGGTTACTACCGTTTGAGGTTTCGTTAATTATGAGTTGCGCGACTTGATTGCCATATCGACAAACTTTGACAACATTAGTCTCCATGGAGCAGAGTTAGGATTAATGTCATCATGCATTGAGTCAACTATTTTATAAAATCAATTATTACTTATTTTTGGTAATTACTTTATTTGTGTATGTGTATGTAAATAAATATTATTGTGTGCCTTCCCATATCTACCGATATTACATGATGCGTAATCTGACCCCCATATTCTTTTTCTTTTGTTGCTCTCTTTCTTGTGTTATGTCAGTAGCTGTTTACAAGGATTGGATAAGTAATATTGAGATCATGTTGATTTGTAGCGGTGGAAGTTGAAGACTAGGTTGTTGTAGTCGTTTGTTGATTTATATTTGTATGTATTTTGAGAACTTTCATTTCTATTTGGATTTGAAAACTGTGTATGTATCATTGTGTAATATCTCCCTTGTCATTTATAAATCTTTCACAAATTAAAAGAATAAATTACTTGAGGATTATTTTGTACATAATGAGTAGTAAATCTCAAAAGAATCTAATTCTCATATTCTCCTCTGGCAATTGTTTATAAGTCCAGTGTGGTGATTTTATACATATTTATTATGAAAAATTATAACTTCTGTCAGGTACAACTTTGGCTTCATACAAAGGTTGGCTTTTAAAATAGGTCATGCTGAAATTTTTTTAAAAAAAAAAAAAAGAAGAAAGAAGATTTTATTTAACTAATTTAAGTTAATTAAAGGAGGTGTTACATTAGTGGTATCAGAGCAGGTCAGTCCAAAATTTTTTTTCTTCCAGAATTTCCAAAAAAAGAAAAAAGAAGATTTTATTTAACTAATTTAAGTTAATTAAAGGAGGTGTGACTTTTAAAAAAAAAAATTTCCAGAATTTTTATTTTTGGTAGTAAAAAATTTTAAAAACTTTTTTAATTCCAGAATTTTTAACTTTTTCTAGAAAATAAAAAAAATTAGATAATTTTACTTTTTTTCAAAATTTATAATTTTAATTTAATTCGGATTGTTTTTTTAAAATTTTTCTATAACTTTTTCGGAATTTCGAAATTTATTAAGTTCGAGAATAGAAATGGTAATACCATATAGGTTCTCATGTCATTGATGGGAAATATATTAAGTTAGAATTTAGAAAAGAATTCGAAAAATAGGAAAAATTCCACTTGTGCCCTTAAAAAAAATAGGAAAAATTAATATAATTTTATTTATATTATTTTTTATTTTAAAAAATAGGAAAAATTCCACTTGTGCCCTTAAAAAAAATAAAAAAAATTATTTATACATTCAGCGTGCCACATAATCAAATATGCACAGTCAGCGCGCCACTCAGCATGCCACGTCAGCATTTGTTCCAGTCAGAGAGTTGTGGGGTCGTTCCAATTAGTTGGAGGTGGACTATAATTCATTTTAATTTTCGAAAATGTCATTTTGCATCTTATCCATATTTAATGTGAGGATACAATCTAGAAGTCCTAACTCAACTGACAAATACAGAAATTGTAAGGTCAGACGTCATGACCCGGGTTCGAACCCGGGACCTCACAGTTGTGAGTGAGTTTAATTTCAGTGGTTTACCACTTCATCTAAGACAAAAAAAAATGTGGATACAATTTATGACAATTTAATTGTTGAACCTTGTGTTTTATTTTCTACAATTAAGTTTGGATGATTTTATTCATATTATGTATTGTAAACTTTGTTGGTGGCTGGTAGTTTGCGCTTTTGTGTTGTTGACTTAGTTTGTAACTGAAAGCTTCGACTATATCGTTGTTATGTTTTTTGATGAGTTAGAAGAAAAAAAACTACGTGTTCTCATTCATATTATTAACGTTTATGTTATAATACTTAATCTTTACGTTCAATGTTCATATGTGTTTACATTTGTCATTGTTGAAGAAGGTAAGTTATGTTCAAATAAAGAGATGTTCAAATACATGAGTCCTCACACATTTATTATTATTGATGTTGTTTATTTATTCAATTTTAGTTAAGCAGCGTAATTTGAAGAAATATTGTTATTTTTAAACTCAAGATATCTATGTATTTTGTATCAAAATATGTGTTTGAATGCGCATCACATTTTAAAAAATCACGACAAATAACTTTTATCGTTATTTTAATTATGAAACTCAATTCCTATGTTTACACCCCAAATTGAGAGAAAGGAAAACACGAGGATTGAATGGAATGGGATGAAATGTGTTCCATTATACTCCATCCCACTCAATTCATTTTTTTTGCAAATCCAAACAATAGAGCAAATTAGTTAACATTCAATTCCATTCCACTCTATCATTTTTCATCTATCCAAACATAACTTAGAAGTAAGATGGTTTGACGAAAAAAATTATAAAATCTAACACAGCTTTCCAATGTTTTGTTGTTATGAATTTAATGTTTAAATTTAGAATAAAGATACAATGTAATGTCTCGTAATTTACATCCTATTCATATTTAACATGTGGATATGGTATTTTTTGAAAATTTTGTATTAAAACTATAAATATATATATGATTGATGTTATCGTTATATTTTATAATACATGATTGTTTTTTTTAGAGAACAACACATCAATGTTAAATATATTTATCTTGCAAGATGTGCGAAATTAGTGTACCACTTTTAAACAAATATCATTCACAAATCAATTAATTAAAATATAATTTTGTGTCGATTTTGTGGGATGTCATATCAATGCAAAAAGTATCGGCTGATGAAAGGGCATGCCTTTGTAGATCTTTCAAACTTTAATACATTTGAATGTTATTCTGATTCGTCATTTTATTTGACTTTTGGTGATGAATAATTTTTTCTAAAATAATAAAAAAAATTCTACATATTTGATCTTAGCAATTTTTTTTTAAGAAATCAAAATTATATATATAACATATGACTATCTTCCCAGTACAGGGCGTACCTTCGAAGACAACCTAAAATACACAAAGAGTTTAGTAACAAGTAGCAAAATTAGCCAATACCCGCACATAAGAAAATGTTTTGGCACCAGTTATGAAAAATATAATGAAAAACCGCAACATTAGCTTTACGTTCTCCGAAAGCTGTGCAAGAGAACTTTGTGTACCACGGAAATTTATGTCGTTCCTTTCCTTCCATATAACCCAAGTAGTAGCAAACCAAATCAAATGCCACAGAAATTTATGTCGTTCCTTTCCTTCCATATAACCCAAGTAGTAGCAAACCAAATCAAATGCACAAGTGAGCATCTAGATTTTTCAAACCCTATAGAGTAACCAAACTGATGAAAATGATCCACAATAGGAGATGGATCCACTGAATTAACACCAAGCCAGTTCCTAACAAGCTATCAAATTTTACTGAAAAAATAACACGACAAAAATAAATAATTTGCTGATTCCTGAACACCGCAACTAATAACACAAAGTTGAGCCTCCGATGGAATTATGCCTCGACGGACCAAGTTCGATTTAGAAGGCAATCTGTTTCGAAACAAGCACCAAGCGAACACCAAAACCTTCAAAGGAACATCCTTCCTCTAAAGAACAGCCAAATGGACATGGACATGTTGTGGCGTCACAGCTCTGAGCAACCAATAAGCCCCACTAACTGAGTACCCATTGACTGCATCAAGAATCCACTCCACCTATCGTCGGTATCAACCTGCAGCATAACACTTAGCAATAAATTCCTACACTCCACTACATTCTCCTCTTCCCACACCCACAACCTCCTACGCCACTTCCAAGCCTCCCCTCCCTCCTCCCACCCTCAATCGAACATTTGCGCCACAATAGAAAATTTATTTTCAGATAATTCATACAGGCGGCGAAATTTATCACACAGAGAGACATCACTAACCCACCTATCCAACCAAAACAATGTACTTACACCATTACTGACCTTAAGACGTACGTTGTCAGAAAACCAACTGGCCATCACCAAACCACCCCCGTTAGGAATGCTAACAATCTTTTGCATAATTCAATCAAATGTAATCTTAGCCGTGCATCGCACGGGTTACGATATCCTAGTACCCAAAACAAGAGGAGAAGGAGGAAATTAGCCTCTCTCTTTCTCATACTTATAAGAAAATTTTAGACATGGCACTCAACTACCAACATATAAGAAAATTTTAGACATAGCACTCTGAAGGTGAGAAAAACCACAAGAAGGGGGGGTTGAATTGTGTTTTTGGAAACTTCTTCTTTTACGTTCTAGATAACTGTTCTCAGGTTCAGACTCTGAAGTAGTTCAGAGTCTGAGTGAGTTCAGAGTCTATGTGCAGCGGATAAAGTAAAGAACAGAAGAAGAGAGAACACAAGCAATTATACAGGTTCCTTCCACAAACCGGAAGTAGTCCTGTCCTC
>Ga0315914_1004719_pt1 | contig 20241 bp, 13 predicted proteins | sample MpolenodulesMG_FD_203920 | JGI IMG/M metagenome (GOLD analysis project Ga0315914, IMG submission 203920) | Medicago polymorpha root nodule microbial communities from Los Angeles, California, United States - elongated nodules | ecosystem: Host-associated > Plants > Roots > Nodule | place: USA... | reverse complement strand
GTTTCAATCGTGTATGGATGAAGAATGCAATTCATCGCAACAATCGATTTTGACCGTCCAATCTGCTTCAAAGGTTCGTTTTTTCTACGCTTGTGTTGTTATTGTTTTGAAAAATCGATTTTTTTTGTTGAGTTTTGATTTTTTTTTTTTGTGGTTTAGGTTATGAGTGAGAAGAGGGTTAATACCCACTTGGGAGATAAGCATGAACCCCTTAGAAAACGTGTCAAAATGAAAGATCTTGAATCCGTGGTTGCTGCAGGTAATTTCATTGTTGGATTGGGTTTAAATTTACATGCATATGGTTTAATAATTCAATATTTTTGTGTAAAATTAAATTAAATTTTGTATTTTTTTTTCAAAATTTTATCATGTAAATGTTATTTCATATTTGGTGTTTTATTGTGATTAAAATTTCAGTTTCAATAATGCCTATTTGAATAGTATTATAAACCTTGTGTATGTCATTGTTGAATTATTGTATTCTTTGAAGGACTAATATGAATAAAATTTGATAGAGTCAAGGACCTTTTTGCTATATTCATAAAGTCAGGGATCTATTTGAGAGAGCCCCACAAAGTTAGAGACTAATTTGGTGGTTTAATCTATATTGTTGTATGCATTTTGGACATTTATCCTGGTTTTAATTTAATTTCAAACATATAACATGCTTTTGAATTTATGGTACAGAAAAGGCAATTGGGAAAGAAAACATTGTTCAATCGTCATTTGGTGATAATGAGATGTCACAAATCACCAAGGCGCCTTTGACAGTGGACGTGGATGTTTCAAAAGAAGAGCAAGATGGAAGGAGCACATCGGGTAGTCCCAGGGTATTGGATCTTAACAATGAAGTTTGTGGTACCAGATATCCTTCTTTGTATCCGGATAAAAACAGTGGATTTGGTGAGAAACTCAGTAAGGACAAGGAATTTTTGTCGGAAAAGCAGGAACGAAAACAACTTGGTGGTGGTGATGTGAACATGGGAGGAATTAATGTGGATCTCAACGTAGAAGACGATACTAGGTCCGTGAATGTGGGACCAACGAGTTTTCACAAAGAACATGGTCATTTTAAGTCAAAGGATTTGTCTGAGAGTGGGAGCAGTGCTGAACCTCCAAAGGAGAGAGATCCAATGAGAATATGGACAGAGATGAAGCGAAATGGTTTTATTTCAACTTCAACTGTTCATGGAGGCATTCCGGTGCCGAAGAAACGTGGGAGGAAAAGTAAGAGTGAAATTCTTGAGCAAAAAATGGAGCTTGCCAAGAGAGAACAAATCAACAGGTTTACAAAGATTGCAGCTCCAAGTGGACTACTGAATGATTTAAACCCTGGGATTATTAATCATGTAAGAAATAGAAAACAGGTCCAAACAATTATTGAATCTCTTGTAACTGAAAAACACGAAAATAGAAGCATAGGAAGTAAGCAAGCAGCACATCGAATGAGTGGAAGTATAGGCGTTAACAAGAGGGATCTAGAACATGTGAAAGATGCGAGTAAGCATCAGCCTACTTTTTATCATGAACAAGCACGAAAGAGTCATGTGACAAAGAACGAGTCCTCATGGATTTTGGAGGGTAAAGGTTATGATCGTGACACATACAATGTAGAAAAAGCTGGCCTTAAAGATTGTGCATCAAATGCAAGTCATGTCACAGAAGATGACATTTTATCGCTGAAATTGTCATCTTCAATGAAGGCATCAGTCAGTTCCACCAATATGTCGAATGAAGAATCATCAAATGTTACAACGGTTTCATCTCTTTCTCTAAAAGGCTCGTAGCCATTTTCCTTTTGCTTATGTTTCTTGTCTTTCAAAAACTTAATGTAATAATGCATAATAAAGACAAGGGGTTGGTTCTTTTATACCATTGTGTTGGAAAGCTAGGGATGAACTAATGTAGCGGAAAATTAATCTTCACATTAGGCTAGTATAGATGTCATCTAATGGGTACCACAAAAAGTTGTCTAGGGTATCCATGTTTCAGCTTGTAAAATCAAATACGTACAAGAAGAACTTGGATGTAAAATAAAAAATTTCTTTAGCCGATATTGAAGCTTATTGAGCCTTTGCTGATGGATGCTTCTTGAGCCTTTACTGATACAAATACTTCTGTTTTTCAGCTGCTACTGTTGCTTCTCAATGGTTGGAGCTTCTACATCAAGACATCAAAGGGCGTCTTGCGGGTAATGCCATATTTATTTCTTTTGAAGTTTTTAAATGAGTTTTAGATAATGAAAATGCTTACATGTGGTTTTTGTACTTTTTTCTACATTTACAGCTTTGCGTCGCAGTAGGAGGAGAGTTCGATCTGTAATCACTACTGAGTTGCCTTTCCTCATGTCGAAGGAATTTGGAGATGACCAGAATTATGATCCTTGTGGTATGAAATTTCCTGAGGGACTTCCCACTAGTAAAATAGCAGAGTTGCATCAGGCAAGATGGACTGCGTTGTTTGATCATATGGATGAAGCACTTATTGAAGAGGAAAAGCAACTTGTGAGTTCTAAAACACAAGATATTTTGTCATGGTCTTAAGGATTATTTTAGGTTTCCTTTAGGTCAATCTATGCCATGATGTGTGTGAAAGTATAAAGGGGTATGATCTGACACATGGAAATAATTTCAGCGTCACTTTGTTTTTATTCTGTTTTCTGTTTTTGAAGTTTTATGAAGGAAACAATGAAGACATATTCTTGGTTTTTACCATTTCCCTTACAAAAGTTTGAGGAAATAGAATAAAAACTAAGTAATAGATTTGTAATTATTAATAGCAACATGTCACCTGAAAATAAAAACAAAACTCAAGTTGAATGCATGTCTTCATAGGATTGATAGTTATACTTAAACAAGTTTGAACATGCCAAGGTACATATATGCATTGCTTAAGATTTTGTTTATTTAGATTTTCTAGAACTATTTCCTTTCTTTGGTAAGGGTGGATACTAGAGGTGTCCATGGTGAAATTGAATACCTAGGAAAGTACCAAGTTACTCGGCTTATTACAGTGATCTGTAATATACAATTACCATGAATGAAGTTGGTGCCCTTTCTCTTTGTCTAAATCTGGACTTGTATTGTTCATAATTTCAGGAAAGTTGGTTGAATCAAATAAAAGAAAAGCAATTGCTATGTGATCAAGGCCTGCAACATATAAACTGGAGCAAGGGTTATGGTTTACCACAGTTGGCAACTTCAGAAAATCACTCCAGGTAAATTTTAACCTGCCTAATGTAAGAATACATAATATAAAGTTAAGATAATCGCTTAATGTGAATTCAGATTGTAGATAATCAAAATTTTCTCAAACTAAAGCTGTTTAATTCTTAGATGGTCTTATATTTACAATTTAGCGACAGTCAAATTGTGATAGTAGTTATATTTTAAAGGGATAAGAAGAAAATGGGAGTACTTAGCAGGTCTTAAATGGTAAGAGAAGACAGACTGATGTGTAGAAGTTCCTGAAATTTATTTTAACCAATCAATCCAATGTTAGAGGGATTTTAGAGCAGATTGCTCCGTCACATTAAGTGATGAAAATATGTATTCTTTTAGGTCTGTGAACTTAGACAAGTGATAGAGCAATATTGAAGGGATAAAAGACATACACATTGTTTTCCTTGATTTTACTAGAAGACTAATGATAGGGAGAGTGCCAAGAGAGGTTTTGTTGAAAGCCTTGTAAATGAAAGGTGTTTGGATTGCCTGGCGGCCCACATCACACGATGTGGCCGCAATATTGAGGTTGCCGCAGTGTCTGCGCCTGCATCAGGCTGCAATTGCACGATGATTGTAAATCACAGTAAAACCACATCACAGGGTGCAATGTAGTGGACACAATGGCTGCATCACACTACATCTGGTTGCAACACACTATGCAGTGATCACAAATTATTCTTCTAGCTTCCTTTTTCTTTATATCATAGAATAGATTTGGGGGGTATTTTACAAGTATTAGAGATTCATGATATCAAGGATACGTACGAAGGGATGGCAACTTATCCGAGCTATAAGGTTTCTCAACAATTAATGGAATACACCAAGCCTCAACTCTATGTTCCTAGCTTTTTATTTGGTGGAAAAGCTCCTAGCTTTTTACCTTTGTCTTGATGTACTTCTTATGGAGCACATTCAAGATTCAGCACTGCAATACATGTATTTTGTAGGTGATGATTTAGTTGTACATATTGAGTTGATAGTGGAAATCAACAAGAGGATAGAGATTTAGAAATAAACTTTAGAAGCATATGACTTTCGTTTGAGTAGAAGTAAGACGATTCATATGGGATGTAGGTTATTAAAAGTAGAAGCAGTACTGGATTAGATGTGAAAATTGGAGACCATATCATACCATAGGTTGGATTCAATATCTCGAGTTAATTGTCCAAAGTGAGGGAGAAATAGAGAGAGATGTAATCCATATAATTTAAGTTGGGCGATTGAAATGGTACTAAACCTCATGTGTTTTATATGATAATAATGTTCTGCTCAATCTAAGGATGAAATTATTGTACAACAATAACACGAGTATAAACTCAGTGTAGCAGCTTGGAACCGTTGAGTAAATGGTATGTTGATTTCGGCTGCTTTAAAGGCAGTTAATGACGTCATCTCTGAATGATAGACACATCTGATTAAAAAAGTTTATCGGATCAGACATGTCCAATTTCTGGTTAAATGGTTGTATCGACTGGTCCTAATTTAATAATTTTGTTGGGTAACACCTATTGTAAACAAAAGATTGAATCTTTTTTTTTTTAATAGGCAAATGTTGGTGATTAGTTTGTAATGAGGAAGGGGAATTTGTTAGTAGCAGATCTACACTGGACTTCCTACATAATATACCAATGCAGCTGAATCTTGACTTAAGGTGGTTTGTGTATCAGTATGTGTAGAGTAGATCAATAGATTCTCTCTCTATCAAGGAGAGCATATTAAATGGAGGGCAATCCAATTGTTAGAGGCATAGGAAAGTGAAATTATAAAGGGAAAATCGTTAAGAACGACTAGAGGTCAATGATTTGGCTATAGATATGAGTTGTGAGAGAACATTATGGCGCCATTTGATCTATGTAGCCTACTCTACCTAGTGCAATAAGGCATAGGTTGTTGACACAATGGACTAGATTATTTGCTGTCGGGACTTAAATTTGTTTTTGCTCTGTTATTTGTGTTGGGTTATAAACTTATAATTGTAGGATTGAGAAGTGCTAAGAACTCTCTCTTTCCAACACTCACTCTCTTATGGGATGAAATCAATGTGGGTCCCACCTTTTTATGTGCGACTCATTTCCAAAGTGTGAAACCCATATTGATTTACTCAATAAGAAAGTGTGTCGGAAAGAGAGTGTTCCTAGCACTCCTCTTGTAGGATTTTTATTCAATTCGTTCTAATATTTTTCAAATTAATTTGGAGAATATGGATAAAATTTGATTAATATAATAAGGATAAACAAAAGGCAACGAGAAATAACAAGATATAAGCTTAGATGCTATTTGAAGTTGAAGCATCAGATATCTAAAAAGTCTGAAGTTAGATAAATCAGTTTACTGAACATGTCTACTTTAATCAAACTTATCAAATAAGCTATTGATTATTAACAGTTAACCTTGTCAAAGAGATTCAAAACCCTGAATCAGAGACATGCCTGATTTTCCATGTGTTTATTCATGAAACTTTGATTAATTTGAGTCATTCTTTGAAGAGTGTTCACGTACTTTGTTACCCATATTTGATTTTTATTTTTGGCAAATAACTTGATGGTCATCATCATATATTTGATTTGGAATACATAATCTATTTTATATTTGAAAATAGAGTTAAATGGGCTATGCATTGACAATGTAAAGAAACCTTACTCATATGTCTAATTACATTCCATCATATAGATATTTATGAATGTCGACAATGATTTAAGAACTAACATGCAAATTCAATATGGTGTCATGGGACACAAGTGTTGTCCGATCATTAAATTCTTGAAAATTATGCATCTTCAAAATTTGTCATTATGAATACTTTCTCAAAATTTAAATTGCATAGAATTTTCTTCCAATATATAAATGTTATTTCTGCTGTGCGAAGCCTTACTCACAATTTTTATTGTGCAGATCATCACAAATAGACATCTCGGAGAAAGAGTTGGCTGTTAATGCAGCAGCAGCTTCCATATACTCAACATGCAATTTTCTAACATCAGAGTTGAGTTGCATTTGACATTGATTCATACACAATCTTGTCAATTGCTGATAGTGGAGAATAACAGTTTGTTCAAATTTTGCTATCCTATAGTGCTATAGCAGCGCTATAGTCACTATTTGAAGCACTTTGTACTAATAGCGTATTGCGGAACAATAACATGTTAGATTCCGCTATGCTATAGTGCTGTAATGCTGCTATAGCCGCTATTTCTCAACACTAGTCATATGTTCACCAGATTATGTTGGTCGTCTTTCTCTTAAATTGCTTTAGCAATTGCCATTGACTTGCAGAAAAAATTAGTGAAATTGGCATATGAGCAAGTTTTGATACTTGTTGTGATTGTAACTCTAGCTGTTGAATTAATTTATTTTTCACTTAATAATCATTACAACAAAATCAGTATCGTTGGATTCTTTCTCATGAATGGTATTTTTGACACATTTACACTTGGTCCTCTTAGATAGTTCTATTTTGTAAAAGAAAATTGCTTTTCTGACATTGATAACTTCACAATGACACAAAAATTACCCAAAAGCCTCCAACGGTAGTTACCGTTGGGCTAACCGGCAGCAGTTAACTGCCGCTGGTGCCAGCGGTAGTTAACTGCCGTTGTGTTCGTATAATTTTGCTTGACATTTGCGTATTCGAATAAAGAATGATTAAATCTAACGTGATGTCAAATAAAAGTTGCGTATTCTAATAAAGACCGATTAAATCTTATACGAAGGAATTTGATATCATAATTTATATAGCTGATTCTCAATAATACATGTTCCTAACTTATATAGACGAGTCATTACATTACATTCGGGAATGTACCTTCCAACTACAACAATTATGTTACCTCTGAATTGGGTAAATTCAAACTTGCTAAGCAGCAGGACTCCAGCATTCGACCGACATTTCTACTGTTCCATTCAAAAGATTAAATTTTTGTTAGGCTTGGTTTAAATGACGGTATTCAAGTGTCAAAAGAATGAGGTCCATTTCTTGACACTTCAATACCTAATCACGATCTTCTGACGGAATCAGACTGTTGATGATATCTTCAGTTGATCTCAGCAATGTTACCCGCATATCGATCCACTGGAACATGCTGTGCTCCCAAAACATGCTCTTCACGTTTTCGTCGTTCGTTAATTCCCCCCAAGTGAACGATATTCTCCCCTCGTCGAGCGTTGGATGTTTATACAGAACGTATTTCACCCTCCTTGTGTCTCTGGGGTTGACTCCTTGGTTGAATTCATTAATAAGTTGATCCTTGAGACCTCTTAACGTTACACCAAGGCACCAGACTTTCAACCTCTGAGGTTCTCCGCCGTTGCCGTTGAATTTTGTATGAACGTCGATCCACCCGACCATTGTTTCAAATCTACACAATAAGAAATTAAAAATAATCAATGAAAAACTCATTCAAACATTTCCTCAAACACTTGTATTGAAAATTTTACATAAACCCTAAAAAATCCTAAATAAACCCTAAAAAATTTATAAAATTAAAAAAAAATAAAAATTTAAGCAATATAACTCCATTATAACAAATATTCATAATATTTGTTAATAGCATTTCAGATCTACAACATAACTACATTAAAAATAAAATAAAATCAAACCCTAAAAAATTTATAAAATTAAAAAAAAAATATAAATTTAAGCAATATAACTCCATTATAACAAGTATTCATAGTATTTGTTAATAGCATTTCAGATCTACAACATAACTATATTAAAAAAAATATTCAAAATTTAAAAATTAAACTACAACTAAAATTATAAACATATATACTAACTAAAATTGATGACAATAGCATAAGTAATAACTTACTTGTGATTTAGTGGAATTTTTTTTGGATGATTTGGTAGAGTTTTTTTTAGAGAGAGAGTGAAAATTTTGAATTTTTAGAGAGAGATGGTGATGATAGAGTGGCTGGAAGTTGGGTTCTGTGTGTTCTTATATTACAAACACAACGACAGTTAACTACCGCTGGCACCAGCGGCAGTTAACTGCTGCCGGTTAGCCCAACGGTAGTTAACTACTGCTGAGGGCTTTTGGGTAATTTTCTTGTGTCATTGTGAAGTTATCAATGTCAGAAAAACAATTTTCTTTGTAAAATTGGAGAGGAGGAGTTGAAATTTGTAAAGCTAAATGAAAAGTAAAAATGAGATAATTTATCTGACAAGTGAACTCAAATATTGTGGACTAATCTTCTACTTAATGTCTGGTCATTCTGATTGAACATTAAAAAGTCCACCTTACAGAATGATGTTATTCATCTGACAAGTTCCCAGATAGTTATGCCAAGCTCTTGAATTGTGTGGGTAATTAAATCACACTTGGCTAGTTCTTCATCTTCTTCATTTTCTTTTACGAAGAATATATCTCCGTTCTTCCATACTCCAATAGGACGGCCAATACAAGATAATGGTCCGACAGTGAAAAGCTTAATCCACGATTCATTCACGCCAATTTCACCAAGAATTGATATGTGAAAAATAGATATTTTTAGATCATTGGATATCAAAGCAATGGACTCATTTAAAATCACTAAATGAGTATCCACCAAATCAGAATCTATATTATCATCCATAGTTAAGAGTATGGATGTTAGAAAGAACACTTCATTACCCAAATCAAATGATACCAGATATACATTATCAATGTTTGTTTCATCTCTGCCCAACCAATGACACACCCCATTCATGTACACTTGCTCAAGAACACCTATAGGACAATGATAAAAAGTTGTCGTATCCAAATCAAGTTTCCTCCAAGAATTACTTTTAAGGCTATATATCTCCCATAAAGGGTCGTATGACACCTTTGACATATTTGTATGAAAGTCTACGTATTGAATCACCTTATAATCATCTCTAATATAATCATAACCAAATCCATGAATTTGATTCATAACCCTCACATAAGGTGGCACAAAGAAAGCTGGGCTGAAAGGAATGACCTTGTATTCTTCAATAGCTGGGTTCCATAATACAACTTTTGAATTAAAACCTTCAACATAGAGACAAAGAATACCATTAATTCCAGAACCCAGAATATTAATATCACGACCATCCTCTTGAAATGAAGGCGGCCAATCTAATTTGACCTTATTGTCAAACCTCTCACTAGAAAACAAATACATCAAAGAATGATTTTCATTATCTAACATAGTTTGCTTTAAGAGGAGACATGTATCATCGTAATATGAATTATCAGAGATGAAATGTTTGCGATACATGTTCATGAAATAAGAGTTTTCCAATAAAAGGGAACATGATTTGTGTACACATTTAAATCGATACAAAGACTTCAAAGACATTTTTGACATAATAGAGAAGACAAGATCATTAGGTATACAATTTCTAATCTTCTGGTTTAAAAGATCCATTGATTTCTAAATCTTATCAAACACGACGACCTCACTCCAAACGAGTTTCACTTGTAATTCTAGCGAACAAGAGGGTAATGAAATCAACGCCCACTAATACTTTAAATCGTCAAAACCTAGGTTCCATCCAAAAACGAATTATGACTTTTTATTTATTAATTAATTTAGTTTTTTTAACAATATTTAATTAATTTAGTTAATCATAAAGAAATACAAAAACATAGTAATTAAGCCCTTTTAACACGTCAATAGATTTGTAGAGCATCTCTATAAGCTTTGGCCTTTTGGATTGACTACGAGACTAATTTCTAATTGATCGCTTATTTCACGACTTAAAATTCTATAGGGCGACACATCATGCATAAGATTAAGCATTTTCTTTCTCTAAATTGAAATGTTAGATTTAGAGAAGCAAACAGATGTGCTGATGTATTAGCCAATATAATTGTGTTGATACCTTAAGCATTTCTCTAAATTGAAAAATGATCAACACTTGTGTTCCATGATATTTCACCATGTTGACTTAGGCTTGGAGGGTTTATTTTTCTTCATAATATAAACCCCTTCTTATTTGGGGAACTAAAAAAATTGTATGAGGAGGGTTAACATGAATTTTTCAAATTTAATTTATGTTGTGATAATATTCTTAAAATAAATACTCCCTCCGTCCCTATATTTAAGCACACATTTGATTTTATTTTTGTCCCTAAATGTAAACTCATTTTCAAATTACTAGATGCATTTATTATTTTTTTCCTAAACATACCCCTAATTAATACTACTATTTTATCTTGAAATATGAAAAGTCAAATTTAATACACATACAAACAAATGACAATTTGTAATATTAACACAAAAAACAGACACATTAATTGCACTGACGACTTTTCTTAAGAAATGTAAAAAAGACAATGGGTGCCTACATTAAGGGACGGAGGGAGTATATATTAATCATAAACATTAATTTATCATTTTCTAAAAAATTACTTTTTCAAAAAATGTGAAAGATTTTACCATTTTCCCTTATTTTCAACCCTTGAAAGCTTTTCCTTCTTTCCCCTCCAAACTCCCAAACAAAACCTTAGTATAGGTAACTCACATTGTCTTCATCCTCAATGTTCACTAAATCATCAAGGATTTTGTTGAACTCAGTCAATTACTTCATGGTGATTTTTGACTTTACCACCCTAAAAGAATAGAGTTGTTGTTTCAAGACTTGTATATGAGTCATCGACTTGGTCATATGCAACAACTCAAACTTTGTCCACACATAGCCTCCACAATTGTCTCCTTTGCGACTTATCTCATGAATTTATCTTTGAGATACAAGACATTGGCCCTCTAACCTTGTCCACCATCTTGGCTTTGTTTTCTTGTAATATGGTGACCGACAACACAACCTCACCCTTCAAAACTTTTGTATACATTTGTTGAATCAAGATTGTTTGCATATTTTCCTTTGACAACCTGAAATCGTTGTCTTCGGTAAATTTATCAATGCCCCCCTTGAAACTCATGATACTCCCTTTAACAAATTACCCCTTTTGCTCCGTGGTGGGCACCACTTGGAATTGGATGGAGGATAGCGTTTAAGGCAGTTGGGGGCAAGGGGTGAGGTTCTGGTGGCGGCCTCATAGTCGAAACTAAAAACGTTGCGGGTGGGTAGTAGAGGTGGCGTCATTGCGATGGAGGAAGGAAGAGAGGAAACGTAAACAATGACCTACATAGAGGATGAAGGAACGACCTCCTTGACAGAAGAGAGGGCCTCCATGGAAGAGGGAAACGATGACTGCCAAGGAAAGAAACCTATAGAGAAATCAGAGCTTTCTCTCATTATAAATTTATGTATTCTTGCAATTATAATGTGATGAAATATCATTGGATGCAAGTGTCAAACATTTTTTGTTGGTCTACATATGAAGTGGCAATCACCACTAAAATTCACATACACACAACTGTGAGGTTCCACGTTGGAACTCGGATGAATGTGTTTAACATATCAATATCAGAACTGTCAGTTGAACTAGACCTTACAAGCGGTGTTAAACATTTTCAAACTATCATTTGTCGATATATAATCATTAAAATTTTGAAAATATGTCTCTTAAAAAAATATGCGTCAATACAAATACTTTATCAAAGTTTAAAAGCATTAACCCTTAAACAGAAAATATGTGTCCATACGAATACTTCTACATATGGAAGCAATTCTGTCGCAACAATCCACCATGTCTGGTCTTACAGAACGCTGAAATTCATCTGATGAGTTCCCACATAGCATCTTCACACTTGATTATCCTGTACCACATGTCTCAAAGTTATGTCTGTATTGCTATTGATTTCTCTTGGTTTTCATTTACCTTAGATTGAACTGTCATGAGAGCAATGTTTTCAAAACCATACCCAACTAGGCGTTTCTATAGTTTGGATATTTGACTAGTTTGATTGTAGATTCGTCCTGGTTCAACCGGTTTAAAGTAGTTAAATCATGATATGGAGATTTGTCAGTTCGATGTCTAGTTCGGTTTTAAAACATTGCATGAAAATGTTTCTAATACTTGCTAGTTATGATTCCAATATCTAGTTTATTTTAAAAAAAAAGATACTATGTTAGTAAAAACAAAGACAAAGATATAATATAGATTTTTGAGATGTCTAATAGTATCTTAATATGTCTCATACCGATAATATCATCATATGCATAATTGACAGCTCCATTGTATACAAAGTCAAATCTTTATGAACACAATCATAAACCTAAGCAAGCAATGTAATAAATTGTTTATTCTGCAATTGAAATAAGACTTTCCTTATAACTTGCTATCTGAGAACGAGAGAACATTCTTTTAATGCCAACCTCTTGAATTGTGTGGGTACTTAAATCACACTTGGCTAGTTCTTCATCTTCTTTAACGAAGAATATGTCTTTGTTTTTACATATTCCAATTGGACGCCCAAGATAAGGTAATGGTCCTATAATGAAAAGTTTAGTCCACGACTCTTTCACACCGATTTCACCAAGAATTGATATGTGAAAAGTAGATGTTTCTGCATCACATTGGATATCAATGCAATTGACTCATTTAACATCATTAAATGAGTACCCACCAAATCAAAATTAATATTATCATCCATAGTTAAGGGTATGGATGTTAGAAAGAACGCTTCATTGCCAAAATCAAATGACACCAAATATACATTATCAGTATCTGTTTCACTTCTGCCCAACCAATGACACACCCCATTCTTGTACACTTGCTCTAGATGACATACAGGACTCCGATAAAAAGTTGTCATATCCAAATCAAGTTTCCTCCAAGAATTGCTTTTAAGGCTATATATCTCCCATAAAGGGTCATATAACACCTTTGGCAATGTTATAATCATCTCTAATAGATTTGTATGAAAATCCACACAACGAACAATCTTATAGTCATCTCTAATGCAATCATAACCAAATCCATGAAGTTGATCCACAATCCCTACATGAGGTGGTACAGAAACAACTGAACTAGGAGGAATGACCTTGAATTCCTCAATAGCAGGGTTCCATACTACAACTTCTGAATTAAAGCCATCAACATAGAGACAAAGAATACCATTAATTCCAGAACCCAAAATTTTAACATCACGATCATCACCTTGGAATGGAGGCGGCCATTCTAATCCAACCTTATCGTCAAACCTCTCACCAGAAAATAAATACAAAAATGAATGAATTTCAAAATTTAGCCGAGTCTTCTTTAAGAGGAGATATGTATCATAATCATAGAAGATATCAGATATGACTCTTTTGCGATACATGTTTTCCAAATAAGAGACCCCATGATTTGCTTACACATTTAAACCGATGTAAAGATTTCAAAGGAATTCTTGACATTATAGAGGAGACAAGATCATTAGGAAAACAATTGCTTACCTTCTTATTTGAAAGGTCCATTGATTTCTATGTATTATGAAACACGCTCTCATTCCGAACAAGTTTCACTTGTAATTGTGGTGAACAAAGGGGCAATGAGATCAATACAACATAAAACCAAAAGCAAAACTGACTGAGACTTTTAATTGTTTCCATTCAGAATGAATTTTAGTTTTTATCTATAATATTTAAAGAAAATATCATGTTTTGGTTCTTTTAGACTAGTTTTTTGTCTTTTCAAAATTACACTCTCGATTTTCAATACAAATAACATATATAACAAATAGATATGAGTAAATTCAAATCATAAAAAAATGCAACAAACTGTTCACGAACAGTAACTAAGAATCTCAAATAATTTATCTATACTATAAGGCATTTTGGAGTGACTTTTTTGTTATTTTAATTATACAAATTTTCATATAATAATATCATATTGTTGATGTTATTAAAAAATATAAGAATTTTTGTTATATTATTGTTGTTATAGAAAAAAATAAAGATGATTTGTTGAGTTTGTTACATTTGAAATTCACAAATATATATACTTATAATTTTAATCTATATAATTTTTTTATATAAAATATCGTTTGTAATTTACACATAATTTTTTTTATAAAATATCGTTGATAATCATCACACGTTAGCGCAATTAAAAGAGAAGAAAGATAGACACATGAGTGTCTGACTTTCCGCTAGTTTTTATAAATAAAATATTATATTTACTTAAATTAATTAATCCTAAAGAAATAAAAAAAATCACAATAATTAAGGCTCTGACACTTTAGGGGGTTGTGACTTGAATCTTATATAGTTACGACCATTGAAAATGAGAACTTAAATCATACTATATACTATTATTTTGAATATGAAGGATTAGAGAAAATAATACAATATAAAAAACATATTTAGTAGATGATTAAATTACATAGACGAAAAAGGAGAGAAAAAATGTAGCAGATAAATTAAAAAATTAGTCATAGAAAAGATGATAAATCTTTTTTGGAAGTAGGAAAGATGATATATCTGTTCCTTAAAAAAAAAAAAAATAGTTCGAAAACCAAGGAGTGGAGTAAACATTTGACAAAGACAAGGACCATTTTGAGTTATCAATGGTGTCAGGACCAAATTGAGAATTTGGTACAAAGATAAAAACAAGAAGTAAAAAAAATGAGAGGATGCGTAGAATGTTGTGTTTCAGTTGCACTGTTTTAGTAAGACAAGCCCTAATCACAAAATGCGTAGAATGTTCCTTAAAAAAAAATAAAACGTAGAGTGTGACGCTAAGTTTTTTAATTACAAATGGAGGGGGAACTCTCAATCTTCTTCATCACGTACTCAACTTCCTGTTCTTCAAGGCATAATAGTAAAGATTGGGAAAATCCCCTCCCAATGTATAACTTGTTAGAAATGACTGTGTAATGTCTTGCAGTTCTCTTGACTTTTCAAGCTTGCTTCTTCTTTGAAAATACTTTTCAAGCTTGCGGAAGCGTCTCGTAGTTCCCTGATCCAAGGATGTTATTTTACATGGGTCCAAGTGGAAAATGCTGAGACTGTGAAGCTGAAAGAAAGTAGAGTTGTTCACCTTGAAAACGACGAAACTTGTAAATTCAAGGTAGATGAGTAAAAAATAAAATGATTAAAAGAGAGAAACAAAAAGAGAAATTGGAGAGAGATAACTGATAGAAAGCGAATGGGAGATAGAAGAGAATCACATGTGTGGAGGGTGCATGACATTATTATGGATTGGAGATGGCGGGGTTTAGAGATGACTATGGTGCTTGGCTAAGTGGTTTTGGAAGAAATTTGGGGTCTTGCTCGGTTCTCATGTTGGAGCTTTGGAGAATTTACTTGGCTTTCGAACTTGCATGTGACAAGGGGTACCAGAAGCTCTCTCTTGAATCAGACTCAATTGTTGCAGTGTCCTTGATTACTAACTAGTGTCCCCCGACTCACCCCTATTTTTCGATTGTCTCCCTCATTAATCGCATTATAACGAAGGATTGGCAGGTTACAATTACTCATTTATAGGCATGCAAACCATGAAGCTGACTGGCATGCGGGCTATGCTCTTTTTATACCGACAGATACATGTTCTTAGATCATCCTCCGCCAGGTTGTGTTAATCTTTCATAGTAGAATGTTGTCCATTTTTATTTTAATCGGCGTGTCATCCTGTAGTCCTGCCTAACGGTCTCCCTTGCATTAAAAAAAAGAGATAAATTCAAAGGTAGATGTTCATTGTCCATCATGGACCATTTATTATACGGGTCCCTGTTAGAATTTGCCTAATATTTTTTGTTTTTCAACTTTTGCAAAGAAATAAGTGAAAATAGTAAAAACGTTTATTTTCACCGTTTCCTGTATAAAACTACTCATACACAAAACAATGAAACATTTTACTACTAAATGAAAATTTAAAACATTTTCTCAGCATAAAATGCTGTTGATTAAATAAAAAGCATGAAAAGCCTGTTTGTTTGATGTTAGGAATCAGTTCAGGTGCACCCTGAACACAATAACTTTGCAAAATAGGTTAGCTAACAGTAGAAGATAAGTTTCATGTGTTATGAGTCTCACGTTAGCGTTTATAAGCAGGGGTAGTTTTTATCTTAGAAGTCGGTTTTATAAGATTGAATTAGACTGACACAACCTAAATTTTCAGATGATATTAAGATCTATCCAAGATACGTTATGCCAAATGCTATAACGCCATTCAGATCACACTTTATAGTGCAATTCTGAGTTAACTATTTTTTCAATCAAAGGCTTTTTTCATAGTGCACTATGAAAAAAGGCCTATCCAAATCAATTATATCGGCTGAATCATAAACTCGCACCTTATATGGTTTGGTTATTTGAGAACTATTCAACGTTTCGTCCTGGTTCAACTATCTAAGGTAGTTGAACAATGAGTTGGAGTTTTCGTCAGTTCGATAACCATTTCAAATTTTAAAGCATTGCACGAGAGTGTTTCAAATACTTGCTCTTTCATTATCTGTAGTTGCTACCATTGCCTTGAATTTGTCATGGCATCTGTTTCTCTAATGTTGGTCCCAGACAAGTCAAACCAGTTTGATAGAAGCTAGAAAGCAAACAAGTAAATAATTACGAAGCGATCAACAGTAGAGGAATTTTTTTGTAGAAAGGAATTTAAGTGGAGAAGAGAGCTTTTCGGGCGGAGATAGCTTAGTGTGGGGAGAGGACCCGTCGAATTGCTATTCCTTTAAACCAGCTTATAAAGTCTTAATGGAAGACAACAATTTGGGGGGAGCAGCATCCTGTTAAAGATCTGTGGCATAATTCGATCCCAATAAAAGTGTCTGTGTTCGTCTGACAAGTTATTCAATATAGGATCCCATCGAAAGATAATTTGCACAGGAGATGAATTCTTAATACGGAAGAGTTACAGTGTGTAGGAGGGTGTGGAGAATAAGAGAACGTAAATCACTTATTTTTTATGTGCTCGTTTTTTTATCCAAAGTATGGCCAAGGATTGGGTGCATATGTGGTGTATCACAATAACAGCATAATTCACTTGAATTCTTTCACCGGATTACCTAGGGTTAAGAAAGGGGTTCAAATGGGAATAGTATCAATTTGGTTTGCTGGTATGTGGTGTATTTGGAAAGCGAGAAATACAAGCATTTTTTTCAGAATAAAGAGGGAAGACTGATATTGTTGTGTCAAATGAGTTTGGATCTCATCTAAAAGTTAGCTCAAACGACGAGGATACTCAAACATATTTATACACTCAACAGTCCAGGAACCTGAACGATGTGTGATTAACAACAAACTACAAACAACTTCATTCAGCACCCACTCTCACGCCTAACGTGGGTCTGGGTCCAATTTCCACATACTAAATAATATAAAATTCTAACCCCTGAAGTTAATCTTTAAGCTTGTTGCAAATTAACCCGAAGAATAAACCAAATCAGCCTATAGCATAACTGATGAAGAATAGGGAGAAGCAACGAAGAACTAATAGAGAGAAACAACCAAACAGAATAATCAAAAGGAGAAAAAGTGCAATCAACCATAATAATCATTTAAAATCTGGCTTTCTCTGGCTTTTATATGTGTTTAGTCCCTGCAAATAGAGGTCATTTAAAATTTGGTCCATGAATTTGCTAATCCTTGTTTTTTTGCCACTGCAAAATCGGTCTGACAACTCCTGTAACTTAATGTCTAAAAATTCACAATCTTCACAAAATAATCAAACAAGAAATCAAATCAATCAGTCACACAACATTCCCAAACTTTTGAGAACTCAACAACTACAAACGATTCAAGCTGGATCACAACAAGCTAAAAATATAAAGGTCCAATAGCTTAAGCCTAATACTTTATTATTTAACATGTTGATAGCATTAAATTGTTATCATGGAATTGGTTGAGAGTAAAGTCAAAAGTTTCAAGTATGATGTATGAACTAGCTCAACGGTGGTCGCATCCTTTAGTTTGTCTAGGAGCCGTGGGAGAGGTGTAATTTGGCGATGAGGACGGGGGGCGGACTGTTAGGGAGGAAGTAAATGGGGGATTTTTCAGACTCATAAGGAGATGCGAGAAGTGTTAGTGCAGTTTATGGGTGCGAAAGATTTTTTGTCTGGTAATTTTTTGTGACAGTAGGTTGGTTGTTTCAGGTGCTGTTCCGAATTTGGAGGTGTAATTTAGAGAAACACACTCATGGGAGTATAATGTGAAGATTGAAGTTACTTGATTGAGGTACTCTATTCTAAAGAAGAAATGACACAAATAAAGACAAACGGTCATTCTTACAATTGAAATAACAATCATAATCTTTCTAAATAAAAACAGAGTAAATCTTCAAAATAAATATTTAGATTCATATATCTAATTGTATCTTAATTCACTGGTAATAATAATGATATGCATAATTGACAACTCCTTTGTATACAAAAGTACAATTATTATAACCATAATCATAAACCTAAGCAAGAAAACAAGACTTTTCTCCAATTGAATGAAGACTTTTCTGCGATTGAAATAAGACTTTTTTTATGAATTACCACCTGACAGGCACAGCTCACTCCTTTAATGCCAAGATCTTGAATTGTGTGGGTACTTATATCACACCTAGCTAGCTCATCATCTGTTTTTGCAATGAATATTTCGCCGTTCATCCCTACTCCAATAGGATACCCAACAAAAGGTAATGGCCCAACAATGAAGAGTTTGATCCATGATTCCTTCACACCATTTTCACCAAGAATTGATATGTGAAAAGTAGTCGTTCGTGCTTCACTATATATTAAAGCAATGGACTCGTTTAACACCGTTAAATGAGTATTCACCCATACAAAATTGATATTATTTTTCCCAGTTGAGGGTATGGGTGTTAGAAAGAACTCTTCATTACCCAAATCAAATGACACCAAATATACATTATGCATATCTGTTTCATTATTACCCAACCAATGACACACCCCATTCGTGTACACTTGCTTTGGAACACCTACAAGGTTATTATAAAAAGTTGTCAAGGTCAAATCAAGTTTCCTCCAAGAATTATTTTTATGGCTATATATCTCCCAGAACGGATTGTATAACACATCTGACAGTGACAAGATTACCCGAGGATCATTCAAATTGTATACATCTAGATGAAATCCCACATGTCTAATAATTTTATAGTCATCTCTAACATAATCATAACCAAATCCATAAAGTTGGTTCGTAAACCTTACATAAGGTGGTACAGACACACAAGGCTCGGAAGGAATGACCTTGAATTCCTCAATTGTTGGGTTCCACACTACAACTTTAGAACTAATACCGTCGGTATAGAGACAAATATTGCCATTGATTCCATAACCCAAAATCCTAATATCACTAACTTCCTCTTGAAAAAGAGGCGGCCAATCTAATTTGACCTTAGTGTCAAACCTCCCACCAGAAATTAAATATAACGACGAAAGATTTTCAAGGTCTTGCCCAGTTTGCTTTAATAGGAGACATGTATCATCGTCATAGGATTTATTAGAGATGAATCTTTTGCGATACTTGTTCATGAAATTAGGGTTTTCAAATAGGAGTACCCATGATTTGTGTACACATTTAAATCGAGTCAAAGATTTTAGAGGCAGCTTTAACATAATGGAAGAGACAAGATCATAAGGTATACAATTTCTAACCTTCTCATTTGAAAGAGCCATTGATTTCTTAGTCTTCTCAAACGCGATGTTCACACTCCAAAAGGGGGGAGGGGTGGTAATGAGATTATTACAATAGGAAAAGCAAAACCCGCAATTACCTAATTGTTAAAACCTATGTTCCATTCAAAACGACCTCCGGTTTTGGGTTTATATTAAAAAAAGGATTATACATCTTAATTTAGTTAATCATAAAGAAATAAAAAAAAAGTCATGGTAATTAAGGCTTCAACTCTAAAACCTTTTCCAACGTTGACTCATATCCCGCAAAAGTGTTGGCTCAACTCTCACTTAAGCATTAGGACATATTTGTTGAGTAATATGTTAGTATATTTATTAATGCTCTTGGAACCTTAAAGCCTGTTTTGGCTCTGGTTAGCCATTGAGACCCAACTCTTTTAATCTTTTACTTAAGAGTACGTTATGTTGAGTTGAAACCAAAATTCTCCTCTACTAGATCATTGTTTCTTAGCCACACTTATTGGTAATAACTGAAGGTGAGAAAAACACAAGAAAGGGGGGGGGGGGGGGGGGGGTTGTATTGTGTTAGCAA
>Ga0315914_1004718_pt1 | contig 20250 bp, 10 predicted proteins | sample MpolenodulesMG_FD_203920 | JGI IMG/M metagenome (GOLD analysis project Ga0315914, IMG submission 203920) | Medicago polymorpha root nodule microbial communities from Los Angeles, California, United States - elongated nodules | ecosystem: Host-associated > Plants > Roots > Nodule | place: USA... | reverse complement strand
CTTTGTCGGCATTTGATGGAAATCGCTTCAAATATTGGTAATATAAAATATAAGTAAAACTTTTAATTCAAAATGTCAATATAATAAATATATTCTTTACAACACCAACAACAACCAAGCCTTATCCCACTAAGTGGGGTCAGCTAATATATTTTTTAAAAAGGTAAATGTCAAATATAATATAATATAATATAATAAAATATATTGTAACAACATATATGTTGTTCTCTTTCAACATTTCATAGAAAGTAGAATACATAGTGCAATGAACGGTAGCGTGTATCTTGTCTCCCTGTATAGAAATTTGTTTGGTAGTTACAAACAACAACGCGTCGATTAAAAAAAATCACAGAATCCGAAAAACAAAAAAATATTATTTTCCAAGGCTTACATAATCCATGAAAACCATTTATATTGCTGTCCCTAACAACATCAATCTGATAGACTGATACCACAACCTCACAACACGAATCACAATGATTAGAGAGTTATTGTGAAGGGAAATTTGTGAGATCGAATCGTAAAACCTTCAACGATGCAAGAGAAAATATTGGTAATCAAGTGTGTAGTGAATAACAAAATATCAATGGTGCAGTAGACTCGTTGTCCTATATAGTTTTGAATAACAAAATATCTCACAAATTTCACTTCACAACAACTCTGATCCTTACGGTTTGTGTTGTTTGGCTGTGGTATGTCCACGGACCAAGCCCAATAGTGCTGGTCGTGAGGGGGTGTGTTAAGAGTCCCACATCGGATATTTGATGGCCTGACAATGTGTTTATAAGTGGGGGCAATTCTCACCTCACAAGTCGGTTTTGTGGGGTTGTGTTAGGCTCAACCACGATTTCTAAGAGTAAGCCTTGAAAAATACAAATTTTTTGTTTTTCTCTTTTTGTGATTTTTTTAATCAACACATTAATAGAACTACCATACAAATTTCTATCCTAGGTGACAAGATGCACACTACCGTTCATAGCATATGATTTCTAAATTCTATGAATTACTGCTGAAAAAGAACAACATATATGTTGTTACTAAGATATTACATTATATTTGACATTTACCCTTTTAAAGAATATATTATATTGACATTTTGAAATAAAAGTTTTACTTATATTTTATAGAGTAGTGTTATATTGACATCCAAAAGCCAACAACTTTCCACACACCATATGTCTCTTACATTGAGCTATTAAGGCTGGCACGCATCTCAAGCAAATAAAAATGATTACAAAAATTGATTTGTACATTTTACCAGATGAAAATATGGTATGGACAACTATTGGGTTGTTCATTTATCATTTCCCTATTTTATATTACCAATATTTGAAGCGGGTTTCCACCGAATGCCAACAAAGTTAACACCAAATCACCTACATACATACATACATACATGTATGTATGTATGAAAGGTTAAATGATGTGGTCTTCCACATGGATTAAAAGAAAAATGGAAAAAAGTAAAAAATTCCAGTGTTAGTGACATGTCATCATATTCTGCTGACTGGTGTAAGTGAGGGCTAAAGTATGAACAATCCAAAATCCCAAGGGTGGAATCTTTTTTTTTATTTTTTTTAATTTTATCCAAGGACTATTTTCAAATTGACGTTTGAAACTGCTGGTCCATATCATAAACATTTGAAGCCTTTAAGCTATCATGAGTTGATAGTTCCGATGCTTAATAAGGAGTTGGAATTTAGTGATAAAAATTTTCACAAAGTTAGCTGTGGTTTTTTAATAGAAAGGGCCTTTTGTACTCTTTGCAGCCGAAAAAGTGACCTCTTCAGAGGGCATTTTTCCACTTCAAAAGCAATTTTATGTCCCAGGTGTTTGGGGTGCAACTACAAGCTTCCTTTTATTCCTAATTGATGTTGTTTGACCCTAGAAATTTCTCCCGTAGTAAGTAACAATCTTACAAAAATCACATGTAACCCTCTTCCTATACTTGTCCTTTAAACTATTCCATCTCCATCCTAATTAATATTAGGTGTCATAGCTGCTGGAAATAGAACAAAAAAGGAATAAACTTGAATTACAGAGACACAAAGAAGTATCGAAACAGAGAAAATAAGATAGTGTCTGCTCTAGCCGCTTTTAACAACATAGAATTAATCATATTATAGTATTATCTGGTTCAGCTCAAAATCAAACACATGTTATGATAATCTAATGCTATTTAATTTACTATCTGGTGCACATTAAACATAGAATAGGATAAAAACTTATCCTATCTCATTTTTATCCACCTTATCATATCCCTCTCTAATTTATCCTAACCATCAAACAAGTTTTTATCAAAGCTACCCAATCCGTCAATGTATCTATTAGAGATTGCCTTATAAAAAAGACTCTGCTTTACGCCATGTGAAAGCCAAAACTCCAATCTTATCCCAAAGAAGCCGGTTATTAAAGAAGAGTTGTTGAAGATGCAATAATTTTGTTCCAGCAACAAAGTGTAGCATGGATGACATTTGACCACAAAAATTTGGCTTCAATATTTCATCCAAAACCAGTAAAGTGAGTAAACAGAAACTAGTCCAAGAACCCAGGCATACCCAATGGTCTCCAAATATGTCACACGATATATTCCACTAAAAACAGCTACAACTTTTTTATAAAGAAACAGACGGTGCTTCTTAATTACATATTGCAGACCTTTTATGCATTTATCTGTGTGCAGAATTTTACCTTTATAACTTTACAGTCTATAAGTTTATCTCTCTATCTGCATCCCTGTTCATTAATAATAATTGGCATGGTGAGTGAGATGAGTGAGCAATTAATGAAAGGAAAATGCTAACAAGTCCCTAAGGGCACTTTTTAAGAAATCATACATAGTAATTATGTCTTGGAAGGTGTGTAGTCAATGTTCTAAAAGTCTGAAAATGCCCTTTTTATACAGTTACATATTTTTATTTGATGAGGGGATTAATTCCATACAATTCTATGTGTAAGAAATTGATTCATTGTTGATTAACATTGGAAGGTAGTGAAGTTTGAATTTGATTTTTTTAATCAAAAAATAAATTTACTCTAGGAGAATCCAGGTAGAGTACTACAATGGGAAGGATAAATTAACAATTGAGAATTTTGAACAAAAAATAGTCACACAACTAGGAGCAGCCAAAGTTGTGTGGACGGTCTTCTTTCCAAATAAGGTTTAAAATTTAAAGTGGGTTTACTTGATATGGCAGGCTGTGACCACTGAAGATCTAAATTCAAAATGTTATGCAATTGATGATGTCATCCTTCCTATGCCAGGGTAAGTTTGATCAAATAATGTGTGGATGTTTATTTATTTAATTAATTTGTTTGGGGGGGTGGGGGGCAACATGTATATATTTATTTGATTAGCTCTATATTTATGATCTTGCAGTTCACGGTCAATTTATCCAACCAATGATATTGTCAAAGTGTATAATGATTTGACAAGTAAAGTACGTACCTGTTTGACCTCTTGTAATTGTAGCATACTAATATTTGTATGTGTATGATGATATCCAAGGAGCCAAGATTGAATGTCGTGTTAGTTCACTTTTGAACTATTATTTGAGGTTATATTTGATTGGTTTGCATTTTGGGATTCTTAAGCAGATTATTTTATGATATTAGATTGGTTTGCATTTTGGGATTCTTAAGCAGATTATTTTATTTCATGTTGGAAGAAATTAAAAAATTGTTCTATCTCTGCTTCATTTTATCGTGTCATGCTGGAAACAGTCCTTTGCCATGAAATCAGTAATGATCTTGAAATTGAAATAAGTTGATTTTTAAATTTGGCTATAGGTTATAGCTATAGCTATGCCTTAAGGGTTTGTTTGGGAACTGGAAGTGGAGTGTTTGAGGGAAAAGGGAGGAGGAATTGGGAGGGGAAGGGAGGAAAGTCCCCACTTCCCATGGGGATTTATTTTCCTCCACAAAGATTGAAACCCCCTAATTTTAGAGAACTCAAAAAATAAATTGGGGGAGGACTCTGTTAAGGTTTTGGAAGGCTTTGAAAAATTTCTCAAGTCATTTTCCCTTTTTTATGATATTCTCAGCAAAGAAAATATTAATCATAAGTCCCTCTCCTCCCCTCCAAAAACACTCTCAAACAAGGTGGGGCTTCCCCTCTCATTCCCTCCTCTCCTAACACCCAAACAAAGTCTAAATTACATACCGTAAGACACCAACCTGAAGATCCTACTGTATCGATGTGATTAATATTAATATTCAGTAGTTGAGTTGGTTATTAGAACTGGCATTTCTAGTTACAACATCAGTATAGGACATAGCTTCTTTACTTCCTCTCTTTGTACCTCTCATCCTTCTCTTACTCCAGCTAGCTCCACATATATTTATGGTTCTTTCGTAGCATTTTTCACAACCTGCTTTACTCATCGTTCGACCCATAAATGATTTATTTTACTAATTAGTTACATGTTTGTTTTTACTGGTCAGGATGGAATCAGTTTAACTGATAGCGTGCATAATGCAAAGTATGTAATAAGAACCTCGTCTCAAATCTCAACGAGTCTGATTCTACATTCATGGTCTATTTTACCTTTCTTGTTTGTTTTGCCACTTACCTTACTCTAGTTTATTTTTACTTCTTATCAGGGAATTCTCGATCACTAGTGTCACTGGAAGTTACAGGAGGGTTTTTCAGAAACCAATTGACTTTGAATGGTACATGCCTAACTTAATCCTCTGCTTGATTGCATAAACTATTATTTATACCTTTTTTTTTTTTTTGCATGAAGTCCACTTGTTGAATAATATCTTTGAATGGATGCAATTGCAGGGAATTACTTACATATACTGATAGTAATAAGCCATTGGTAGAGACAGATTTAGATAAAATTGGAAAGTCTAAACCTATAATTGTCAATACAGTGCGTGCCCTAAATGAGCAAAAGGAGAAAGTCTTTGATTGCATTAGCCAATTAGAGAGCTCTGATGATGCTCCAAAGGAAGTAATATTACCACATGATGAATCTGTCCATGACTCCAGCTCTCAAGACTCCCATACTGCTCTCAAGTTGACCTTTACTCTTCCTTCTTCATCTTATGCGACAATGGCGATAAGAGAGCTTCTGAAGACTTCAACATCTGTAAGCACCCAAGTTGAAAAAGCCTTTTACTCTTGCAATGTTTGTTCAAGTTATACTGATAAATTTCTATTATTGGTTATTTGTTCTTGAACAATAGGCTTCTTAAAACAAATTCGAGTAAGCTTGACCCTTACATATTAATATTTTTTAAATGCTGCTGCAGGTTGCATATCAGAAGACATTAAACCAGTAATTATCACAGAGAACACCTGAAAGATAAGTTTAAGCTCAAATGTTTCTTATTCTCCGTGGATGACTGGATGCTATATGTATCCTGTTCGAAGTAGAGTTGTACACTCTTAGTTTCTCTATATTATGCTGGAGACACTGCGGCTTTTCTACTGCAAATTATAGTGGAATACTTTCACATACTGTAGCATTAGTTTTTTCTAAAGAAGATTTCCATGTATTAGTTTTAGTGCGTTGTGATTGCACACACTTTCCTATTTTTGTCCTGTAGCAATTCTTTTATTTCCTGTTGTACTTATTTTTTAACTGCAACATTATATTCCTATGCTTTCTTTAGACACATGATAAAAAGTAATGTTTCATTGAAATCCGCTGAATAATGTCAAGAAAATTTGGATCATAGGTAGGAAGTTAAACGTAGTTAATTGTTATACATCTGCTCTCCTTTGAATAACCAATTTAATGTCTTGAATGAAACTTGCAAGGTGAGAGAGTCTGCGGCAGAAGGTATGTTCAAACCAAATTAGTTCAGACTTTTGTCTTGATTATTATGTATACAATGCAATGAAAGATTCAATGAAGGAATTTATCATGCCTGTATAGAGAGGACTTCACCATAGTAACAATAGAGCCCACCATTTCTTATCCTTACAATATTTCGTTTAGGAATTCTGCTCTTCTCCCAACAAGTTTTGCTCGCGCCAACTGAAATGTCGAAAATACCTTTGTGTTAGTTAAGTAATGCAAGCGATTAAATCTGCGCAACTTAACTAACGCTGTGCTAGTTAAATAACGCAAGTGTTAAATTTATTCTAATTAATTTGTTCACTTTTATTCAAATTTATTTATTTACTTTATTCTAATTAATTTGTTCACTTTTATTCTAATTAATTTGTTCACTTTATTCTAATTAATTTATTTACTTTATTCAAATTAATTTATTTACTTTATGCTAATTCATTTGCTCACTTTATTCTAATATTTATTTATGTTATTCTAATTTATTTATTCACATAAAATAAATATTTATTTGAATTTATTCATTAAATAAATGCAAATATAAAATAAATAAACAGAAATGAACTAAATTAATATTATTCGAATTTATTCATTAAATACAAAATCAGAAAATAAAAGCAAATATAAATAAAAATAAAAGCAAATATAAATAAAAAGAAATGAACAAAATTAATACATATAACATCTCATTTTATTAGTAGAATTCATAGAATAATTGATACACTTATTCGAATTCACTAAATCTACTTATTTTCTTTTTACCCTCTTTGGATAAAACGTTGTGTGAATTAACTCACACAGGGGTATTTTCAGAAGTTCAGTTGAGCGCTAGTGAATTTTGTTGGAAGAAGAGCAGGATTCTTCGTTTAATGCTGCTTGTGAAGAATTTAAGGAGTAAGGACTACATAGTTTATCGGTGACATTTAACATGGGAAAGGGTAAAAGTTTTCCACCATGGAAAAGTTAAATCAAACCATTAGATTAAGTAATGAACACATTTTTATCATGGACTCTCAACACTATATCTAACCACCCACCCTCTACAATCCATCTTCTTTCTTGCTTCCACCACCTCATTGAACCTTCTCTCTTCTCCGCTATCAACTGGTCTAACTAGGGGTGTAAGTGGTTCGGACAAAACCAACGAAACCGAAAGTCCAAACCGAAAAAATATCCGACCTTATTTGGTTCGGTTTGAAACTGATCCGAACCAATTGATACCGATCTAGTTTGGTTTGGTTCATGGTTTTTTATTTCGAGATCTGTGAAACCGATGAACCAATCCAATGATAACCACACTCCTTATTTTACTAATATTATCCTACCTCACACAAACTTATGGTTAGACCCAAAATTAAACAAAATACTTTTTTTTTGAAAGGAACAAAATACTTTTTAATCCATTCATTCATTTTCTCTCATCTTCATCTCATCTCGTCAGTTGACGATTCACATTGGAATTGGATTGATTTAGTTTGGATGTTTTTATTTAATTTCATGATGTTTAAATTTCAGAATATTTTAATTTCAATTTGCATGGATTTGTTATTTTAACTATGTTTTAATTTTAGGATGTTCTTTTTGGATTTTTTGTGTTTGTTGATGAATGATGCATGTATGGATCATGAATGATTAAATATTTGAGTTTGATGAAGAGGTTTTTGAAGAATGATGGATGAATGAATCTTGGATCATATGTATGAAATATTGAGCAAGGTTAATTATAAAAAGTTGTTTGAAAAAATAGAGAACATGAAAAAACAAAATATGAAATACAATTATACAAAGATCTATGAATTATTTTGTGAGAATATGAATTTTTTTAATTGTATTTTTAAATAAACTGATCAACCGAACCAATCCAAATCGATTAGTTTGGTTTGATTTTTTTTTGAAAAACAGTGAAAACCGAACCAATCCAAACCGATGAAGATTTCATCGGTTCGGACATTTTTTTGACTGAAAACCAATCCAAACCGAACCGTTACACCCCTAGGTCTAACCAAACATTGGAAATAAAAAGGCTTAATTGCAGTTTTAGCCTCCTAATTTTTCCAAAGTTGCGATTTTGGTCCCCTAAGAAAAAAAACTACAAAACAGTTTTGGCCCCCCCCCCCGAGGCAAAAAAAAAAATAAAAATAACATGTGGCACTTCACTTAGGGTGCCACGTCAGCGTAGACCGAGTCAATATCAGCCTTGGGGGCCAAAACTGCCACAAGTACAAAACTTAGGGGCCTGTTTTGTAGTTTTTTTCATAGAGGGCCAAAATCACAACTTTGAGAAAGTTAAGGGGTTAAAACTGCAATTAAGCCAAATAAAAACTCACCATTCTACCATGGTTCCAACATTAAAACTCCATTTTCCATAATTAGACATTTAAAAAAAAATGATAACAAAGATACAAATGAAAAACGGCCACTGCATCTGAAAATGGGTTAAATAATTCTTATTTGATCTAATCTAAATATATAATTGTTAAAAACTCTTATGATGCAGATAAAATGGAACGCAAGGAATAAATGTATATAATTATTTGTATAATCAATCAACCATTAAGCTTATTAGCATTACCATCCATGCCTTCAATTTTAGTTGATTTGATTTTAACTTTTTTAGATTCAATCAAGTTTGGAAATTATTTATCATTTTATGTTATTTGTATATGTAGATCTTCATCAAAACACAAAAGTCCTGAGGAACAGGGACGTCAATTTGCTACTCCAGAACTTATTGATGTTGAGCAGTGATAGATCCAATTAAATGGGTATTTTATGTTATTGTGTGGTGTTGGAGGTAACATCAAAGCTGTTAACAGGGAAGGTCCAGTGAAGTGGTGGAAGCAAGGAAGAAGATGGATTGTAGAGGGTGGGTGGTTAGATATAGTGTTAAGAGTCCATGATAAAAATGTATTCATTACTTAATTTAATGGTTTGATTTAACTTTCTGATGGTGGGAAATTTTTACCCTTTCCCATGTTAAATACCACCTAGTTTATCTAACAAAAAAAAATGTGACGAGTGCATAATTTCCACTCTATAGTGTCTGTTACAACATTTTACCAAAAAAAAAAAGTGTCTGATACAACAAATTACTATTGTCACCCTATCTAACAACGGATCTGGTTTCATGTTGATATTTTAATACTCCCTTTAGTCACTTTTATACGTTAAAAATAACTTTTTATATCAATTATTCAATTAATTTAAAAATGTGTTTTTTTGCTTATAATAGAATCGAAGGAAATAATAATTTTCTTGATGATCAACAACATGGTGTGAATGTCTTGTCAAGATCAGCATGGCTCCTCAAAAGGATGAAAAACACAAATGGAGAAATGGTCTAAACAAAAAATAATAGTGTGAATGACTTGGAAAAAAAGAGAGAGAGAGAAAAAAAGCATGGACTGTTTGCGTGCAAGTAGCAAGTTAGTTGGGAACGAGAGAGTGAGCTAGTAGTTCAGTCGTGACAGCACACGAGATGCATGTAACGCAACGTTTATGTTAGGATGGGGGGTCCCACGTTGTCTTTTTCAATTTAGTCTGTCTTTTGGCCCACGATTCTGTCGCTAGACACTGCCTCGTACTCAGACTTGTAACTCATCGTTCAACAGTCATATTTATTTCAGTATTGATATAAAGAGAATGTTAACATGTAATCTGGAACATATTTACTTCTTTTAAAGTAAGATTTTATTAAAAAGTGATATAATAATTAATTGGTCAAAAGTAATAGTTTATATTTTCAAGATAATATTTCTATTTTTGGATTTTTTAACAAAGCGGCGAAGCTAGCACAATTTTTACGAAGGGGTCAAATATAAAAAAGAAATGAAATATATTTTAAAAATTAATATATTAAACTTAATTAATAAGTAAAATAAATTTACAATAATTTTTACTTATATTTAATGAAACGACAACAAAGAAAATAAAATCTAACAATAATTATTTATAAAAGTTGTACTCTATCAAGTTTAAACAAGTCAAATTTATTAAAATAAATAAATTATAAGTATTTTTTTAAAATAATCTCTCTTTCAACCAACAAAATTGTTTGGTGTAACCAAGTAATATATTAATGGGGTAGCTGTATTCAAAACTATACAAATGTTGCAATGTTTATTTTTCTTTTGGGGTAGTCAATGCTACCCCATTGTTATGAAGGGATTTGCCCATGCCTTAACCAGTATTTCGGGACAGTCGTTAATAAGACCCTTGATATAAATATAATGCTGGCTCTAGAGGGTTTTCTCCAATATATTATAATATCTAATTAAACAAAAAAAAAACTATTTTTTCTTTAAAATACGATCGTTATTACGTTTAGATTGGCAGCGAGTTTATAAAATGATTGTAATTTTGCAAAAATATAATGCAGTTAGTCATATTGCATGAACAAAAATGATGTAAAACAAAGATATTCTGTCTGGATGAACTCACGTGTGGTCTGGTCTTGCTCTGTGACCGTGCGCAATGGAAGCAAAGTAGAGGGTAAAAGAGGTTGCACGTGGTGGTGACTGCCATGTGATGTGATATGTGAAGATTCCCATCCTTAAAATCATTGGCCCCACTCTCTGTTTCTTATCACGTGCCCTGTTATCTCTGTACCGTTAATTACACTATCGTCACTATCAGGCTTAGCTACTGCTACTCTACTACTCCATCCATGCTACCCACGCTTTTCTATTTTTCTTTTTCTTTTAATTCATCCAATCCCCAGTCTCTCCTCCTCGCGCGTGTACTTCAATCCCCAAATCAACCGATTTGGAAACTTTAAAATAAATAAAATGTAAAGTAAAAAAAAAAAATCAAATATTGTTTTTTTATATAGAGGAAATAGCAAGAATGATTTAAAATTCACTTATAACCACGAATACTTGTCGAATTAAGTGTGTCTCGACATCAGAATCGTATCGATATCTAACATCGACACATATGATTATACTTAATCATGTTATTTTCTAAGATTATTATTAGTGTCAGTGTGTCGGTTTTCGTGTGTTGTCCCATGTTTGTGCTTCATAACTCACACATATAAGTGAATAAATCAAACTTCAAACTTAAGAATGTTGGCATTTTTGTTATTTGAGATAGAACTTGTGGATGAAACATTGTTATTTTAGTAAATATCGAATAACGTCGGAAAACAAACAACCGTAGTGTGAACATAAAGGATAGGCAGCATGTGATGTGAAAAGAGGGAAAGGATTTTGAAATGAATAGAATATATTGGTCTCAATTTAGGAAGCGGAGTTCATACACTTTTTTTTCATCTAAACTAAACTAGTCATGCATGTAGTGAAGTAGAGCTGGTTAAACATTGAAGCTGAGTTTGAAAAAAGAGGTGGTAGCAAACATGTTGGATGAAAGAGGAGAGCATTTTGAATTTGAGCAATTGAGGAGTACTACTACTAGTCTTCTTCGTTCGTCTTCTTCTGTTGCAAACATCAACAACACCTTCCACCACATACCCTTAATTCCTTCTACTTCTACTTCCAATTCTTATTCTCCTCATGATCAATTTCCACTTCAAACTCAAACAAACCTCTTCCACCCATCAATATTATCATTGCCCCACCACTCTCCTAACACCACTACCTTTAATTCAAATTCAATCAACTTCCACATCCAAACTCCACCACCGTTGATGATCATCGATTCCAGCTGGACCAACGACGAACTTCTTGCACTCTTCAAGATCACATCTACCATCCACAATTTCTTCCCAGATCAACTCATCACATGGGACCATGTCTCAAGGTAATTACAATTATTATTATATAAATGTTTCATTGACCTTTGGTTCTGTCAATTTACGCTATGATGATGTGTGCAGTAAGCTAGCTGAGCTTGGGATCAAGAAGAGTGCTCAAAATTGTAAGGAGAAGTTTGAACATGAGAACACATCATTTTTTAAGATTCATAACAATCATAATGATAATAATTTCCCCCGTTTTGTTAGCGAGCTTCAAGATCTTTATCAAGGTGGTGGTGTTAGTACTGTTGATAAACAACCAAACCCTGACGAAAACGAAAACACCCAACACGAAGAAGATGATTTGAGAGATGATAGAGTAGAGACCAAACAATGTGATGATGATGACGACAAGGTGATGATGGAGAAATCAAAGAAGAAAAAGAGGAAGAGGCGCCGTGATAGATTTGAAATGTTGAAGAATTTTTGTGAGACAGTGGTTAACAAAATAATAGCACAACAAGAAGAAATACAAAATAAGCTACTTGAAGACATGCTCAAAAGAGATCAAGAAAAGCTTGCTAGAGAGGAAGCATGGAAAAAACAAGAGATTGAAAGAATGAACATGATGGTACAACAACAACAAGCTATTGCAATTGATAGACAAGGCAACATCATTGAATTCTTGAACAAATATCTAGCCACAGGATATTCTTCTTCTTCTTCACAATTGCACTCACAAAACCCTAATAATCCTTCTAACAATCTAGAATCAAAAACACCTTTTTCTAATGTGATAGCAGATCAAAACCCTAGCTCAAGTGACACAGAGTACTCAAATTCCACTTCTACCCTTGTTGTGCCTACAATAATGGAGAAATTAGAGGATAGGAGAAGGTGGCCAAGAGATGAAGTATTGGCACTCATAAACCTCAAGTCTACTACAAGTGTTATAAACAGAAGCAACAATAATGTTGAAGGAAATAGTAATAAGGGACCTTTGTGGCAGAGAATCTCTAAAGGGATGTTTGAGTTGGGATACAAGAGAAGTGCAAAGAGGTGTAAAGAAAAATGGGAAAATATAAACAAGTATTTTAAAAAGACAAAGGATATTGTTGTGAATAAGAAGAAAAGGTCCACGGATTCTAGGACTTGTCCTTATTTTCATCAACTCAGTTCTTTGTATAATCAGCAGCAGCAGCAGCAGGGAAAAATAATTGATCCTCAACTAAAAAATCCAACCTCCAATTCAAATGGCCATATAGTAGACGATCCACCCCAAGCTCAGTCTTCTGATTCTCCAATGGGGGAGCTGGTATAAACATGTTTATCATGCAATCAGTGATTTACTTGGTGAGAAAATTTATTTATGAAGTTGCCCCTTTAATAAATTTTTGGACTCTCACATTAATTTGAATTCGTTTACTTCCATTTTTGTTTCATCAAAATAATTAATTCAACCATATATTTTTTTCGTTTCTTCTAATTGCTTTGCTTGGTGATGGGAGGTTGGGGATTAAATATGAAAAATGTGTTATGCACACCTACTTTTTCGTATACCTGGTTAATCACGTGAAAAAATATTGTTATATTAGACCACGTTGAAAATTATGGTTAATTATGTAGTTGAGTTAACTATCATTCTATCTGCGAATTCACCATATGCTTATTTGCTATATATGTTTTAGCTAACAAAAGCCCAATTCGTTTTTTTTAAGGGATGAGAGACATCAGCAAGTTTTCTTTTTTACTAAGGATGCATAATTAGTCTTTTATTAATTAAAGTGACACTAATATCTCTTTATTGACAAGTAAGTTGAACATTAATAGTAAAATTCAATACATTTTGATTTGCCAAACCACAGTTCATCGACTCTAATTACTTAGTTCAGAATCATTGATTTTTTCGTGGACAATTTTATATTCAATACATTATGATTGGGAGCTTCACATAATTTTGTGGGGAAGAGCCAAAACAAATTTATATACATTGTTTAAGCATCGATCCTTGTTTTGTTAGAAGAAAATCACGGTTCAAATGCAAGGGTTAAACTCGCAACTTGCTAATTGTTCAACATATAACTTGTTAGCATACTGCTGTTCACCTCAATAGTCAATCCCCACTACGATCTGCCCAGTGACTGTGGAGAAATTCATCCATTTTTGTAGGTGAAGTTAAGGGTGTTGAGTTGATGAGGATATGAACTTTTTTTAGGAAGGAGGGTCCCATATTGAGTTTTGCTTTTTGTAGTAGCAGACTCGTTGTGTAAGTGTTGTGTTTGGGTTGTGGCCTCACTCGCGCTTCACTGCGCGGTGAAAGAACAGAACAGGACCATTCATATTTCATTGTCACGCACTTCTCAGCCACGTGCTGCTGCTGCTATCTTTTAATCCATTTTTTGACTTTTCAAATAAAAGTCAACTTAATAAATTTGAGATTTGGACCTCTACCATTTCTATTATCTCTTTTAATTATTTTTCTCTCTTCTAATTTGATACTTATGTGTGAGTGATTGGAAACTAGGGATAGGCAAGTTAAAAAAAAAATTAATTTGACTTTGTGATTGAGTCATGCAAGTCTGGAGATCATCTACGTTAGACATATCATAAGAACATTACATTTTAACCTAAAATTTTAAATCACTGGGTTTATTGCTTTTTCACTTTTATATTGTTCGACTATCCTCCTCTCACGTGTGACCAACAATGTGTGACTTCTAAGTCATACTTACTACATAACTATCCTCCTCTCATGTGTGAGTTTATACATTCATTATGCTCACTGTCAAGCAGAAACGTTTTTCATCCACATACACATGTATTTGCGCCGCTGTTGGTCGCACTCAATGAAACTTGTCGTTTGAACACCCTTACTTAGGAAGACTTTTGATACAAGGAGTTGGTCGAACCATTTGCAAATCAGGATCTGATACCACAGTTGAATCATAAGGGGAGCACGAATGATCATCCACAGTTGGACACCATACTACTCAACCAGGATGTTGAGTCTCATTATAAGAGAGGTAAACAATAACCGCCAGGGTTATCTCAAACTATTAGTGCCACAAAATCAATTCAATGATATCATCTACGCTCCGACTCCTCAAGGTTGTGACCCAAAGCTTGAGAAAAAATATATGATTTTTCTAGATATGAATTTTTTGTTGCATAGAAATATAAAAGTGTTGTAGTTTTACTAACTAGATATACTCTTGATCATTTTTCCGTTACAAGGTGCACCAAAAACAAGTAATTAAATCGAAGTGTCTTGGATATGTGAGTAACTCATTTGAATAGGATTAACTATACAAGGAGCTTTCACTTTAGAGTATTTTTTTTTTTGAATTGAGATAGAAAATAAAGGAAAGTTGTAGAACACCTAAGAAAATTAAACAAACTTGGAATATAAATAAAACATACAAGGTTGAATGAGATGAGAAGTGGAAAGAAAGATCGTCATATTCATGAAGAATGACAAGATCGATAACGGATCTGCCACATGAATTAGTTGTTCTTGACAAGGATCTAGATTTAGTTCATCTGAAAACCTAGAGAAAATGATAAGATAATTATTATTTATACATACGTCTTGCATATCACCTACAATGCCAAAAAAATGAGTTAAAATCGCTCAATAAGAAATTAGAAAAACAAGAAGCGTTATACAACTTAAAAATAAAACAATCCAAATTTAAAACTAAATATTATTACAATCAAAACTCACTACAAAAATATTAACATATCGATCCTCATTAATAACAATCATTTTAGGCATGTAAATTTGTCTCAGTTTTTAATTTGTATTTAGTGTTGTTATTGCAAGTGTTTCAAATGGTGAATTCTAGGGTGAGAGTTCAATTAAGTCCCTCACCGGTGGACCACTTACAATAATAAATAAGAACCACTAGATTAATCAAACTTATACATCCTATTATACACCTTATGCGTTAGATCACATATTTTTTCCTCACCGTCCTCTGCTACCAAACGTCCATTCCACCATTGTTGCCCTTGCATTAACATTTCTTGGGGTGCTTATGATGGCATCCATAGAGAAGAATCAAGTATTTCCCCAAATGAAAGATCTTGAAATGTTATTTGGACCAATGTAACGAAATAAGTCCTTGATTAATCGACACACCTTTATTCTTCCATTCAATTTTTTGTTTGATGAAAAAGTAATAATATTGAAAAGGATGTTGCAATGAAATTAAATCAGAAGAAATGACAATAATTGCTTGCTGCTCACTTTGTTTTTTCTCTGATTGACTGATATTATTAAAAGAAATTATCTATGTATATGTTTCCCATTGTTGCCACATGCCAAGGCATTAAGGACACGAACACAAAGTTCAATTTGGGAAGGTTCAATTTCATTTTATGGCCGCAACAACATCTTCTCTATATGCTTAACTTACGCGACAACCGTGTATGAATTATTCAGATCTCCTATGGGTATTGTGGAAGATACAGGGGGCATAATTGTGTGTAGCAATCTTTCAAAGTTCTATTCTTATTTTTAAAAAATCTCAACCTTTCATCAAATTAAATGATGTATAAAAAGTGGTCCGCATGTGAGAGATTTAATTAGACCCTCATCCTACTATTGATGTCATTAATTATCTTCCACCGTAACCTCCACATTAACACTATCATCAACTTTATCCCTCCTTTTGATCCCCATCCTCTACTAATTTCTCCTCACTTCTTCGTATAAATCATTCCTAACATATTCACGTATCATTATTCTTAACAAATATAGCATTGCTACAAAAGATACAGTACCAAGTTTGTTACACAAATTACAGTTTCAAAATTTATGTTTCACTTCATGTGGGCATTCATTATTTTTGCTTTATACATCAAGGTTCAATGCTGAATCTTTGCTTACTTTGTACCATTCAAGAATTCACGAGTAATAGAAATCATCACTAGTAGTAACCGCATAGCTGCCAAAGGAATCACGCTTACTCTCCTTCATTGAATTTACAACCCAATGATCATAGCGTGCTGAGTTTGACAACATATTTTGCTTCAAAGAAGCAAATTCTATAGACTTGTTTCTTTGTTCTGTTCCCTGTTTAGGTCTTTGTCTTGGTTCACTAATAGACCTTGTTTTTGCCCTAGAAGATTCTGTCTTGTTCATGTAACTTGGTGATGACCATGATTTTCTAGGAGGCACAATGTGACGCTGAGATGTTGATAAGGTTGTTGGGTCCATATATTCAATCATGTCACCGTAGTACTTTTCTGGGCTGTTTGGTGCTGTGAGAATTGTTCTAGGATTATTGTTGTGATTCTCCTTCTTCAATTGATTTTCTCGTTTTGAAATTGATCGACTTCTTGAATAATATGCCATTGAGTCATACTTTCTGCTTTTAACATCTAGTGGACCACTTCTACTTCTCATAACCTCCAACATTTCTTCCATGCTCATATTCTTTGAATACTATACAACAATTAATAACCATATTATATACAGTTATTGATATATAAATAAATAACATCTTTCTTCAGATAGATAACTTGTGTTTATGTTATAAGCACTTATCATATAAGAAGTGTCTATGTATAAATTAAACCTATTTAAAATAACTCATTTGAATTTATCTACCGAAATAAGCAATTGTGAGATGTTTTGAGAGAGCTTATAGAAACAACTTATGACATCTCTATAAGCTGTTTCAAGCTTATTTTTTTAAACTTCCAAGAATAGCTTATGAAAACAGCTTATATATAACTTATATGAAAATTGTTTAACTTTAGTTTATCTTTTGTTAATTGAAATAATTATATCTAAGCACTTATATGATATGCTCTTATCATAAAAGAATTCATATGTATAAGTTATTCCAATAACAAAAGACAAAATAAAGTAAAATTATTTTCTTAAAAGCTATAGAGTAATCTTATATAGATGTCATAAACGGTTTCGGTAAATTTTGCCAAGTAGTCTCAAAAGTGTTAACTCCTATTGCTAAGTTCAAATAAATGAATCCAAACATACCTTAAATGGATACCAAAATAACAAAACAGGCAACAAAAATTAGCCAAAAACTTTTTTTACTTAATCTTCGTTGTAAAAATATTTGGAAAATTTCTTTAGAGGCTTACTTGATTTTGTTGTATCATTTGACCTTTGAAGGAGGGAATTTTTGTGTGTTGTGGAGGTTGTATTTCGAGGGGATTTACTTCTTCTGCCATCTTAATCCTTTTAATTCGTGCTCTAACTTGTATCGACATCAACGCATGCATTCCACGTAGTGTTGCAGTTGTTTGCTTCCTTACAAGGTGACCCCTCACTAATGCCTGTAACTTCACTAATCCTCTTAAAGCATGCAATGCTCTCCTTGCCTGCAAATTTTGTATGTATGTTATAGCATAAACTTTGTATCACATACACTTCAGATTGAGAAGACATATCCGGTGTGTGACATCAACACATGCGATCACATTTAATTAAGTTATTTTTTAAAATTATTATCAGTTTCTATGTGTCGGTGTTTCATACCTAAATTGTCAGAATAATAAATTTCTGCTTTTAAGATGAATATGCCTAGAAGATATGAGTGACCATAAAAATGTAATGAAATATAGAGAAATTTATACCAAGTAGGAGCGAAAGGAAGCTTGAATCTTTGTAGCAGCTTTTTTCACAAATTCAGCAGCTGTTGGACGAAACCTTGGGGATTGAGTATAGAACAAGCCTTGTATTTGCAATTTTGGAGAGTCGTCTGAATCAAAAGACTTGGAAATTTTATGAGCTACTACCTTGCCCGTTGATCTTCCACTTGTTAGTTTTCGGAAGCTCCATCTGCGCTTCACTACCATCTTATTACTATTACTGCTGCTACTACTATTAACCGTGTTTGCGGTCTTATTCTCAGGGCAGAATGTATCAATCTGCTTGAAGTTCTCTTCTTTTTTCCCTAGAAGAAGGTTTCTAATCCATTTGCTTGCCTTCCCCATTTTCTTTCCTTCTCACCTTCCAAAATTCTACTTATTGGTTTAATAGGACGTAGTAACTAAACAAGATGAGTAACAAGTGCTAAGGCTATAATATCAAAATAATAAATACACGTAAGAGATTAGTCTTGTTCATATGTTAGTTTTAATCTTGTTACATACACATGCATTATATATGTCTCATTCTTCTACTTGTTTAATAATGCTCATTTTGTGCTGCTATTTGACTATTTATTATTGGCTTTGGCCTGCAAAGGCATTTCCTGTTAAAGCCATTTGCCACCCTCCTAGAGTTTCCCATATATAATTCTTTTTTTGGTTACATTTCCTATATATAATAATTCGAGAGTAAATAGTAATTTTGTTCTTTAAATGTGCGCTGTCACAATTATTTTTGAATGTATATCAAAATTACAAAAATATGCGCAGATGTATGTTTCGTTAATTAGTCTATTTAGTTTTCAAATTTGTTCTCATTAATTCATTTGGTTTTTTTTTTAAGAATCATTTGGTTATCAAATGGATCTTTTGTTGGTAAATTTGTGTCATAAAATTACTAACTAAAATCACACTTAAATATTTTATTATTATTATTAGACTAAAATATGCATTTGGTCCCTACAAATATAGGGAGTTTGGATTTTGGTCCTTGGTAAAAAAAAATTGAATTTCATCCCTGCAAAAATTTTTGTTTTTTAAAATAGTCTCTGGACCCACTTTCTTGCTGATTTGTCTCATTTCTGCATACGTGGTAGATGCTGACTGTGTAAAGTTGACCACGTGTCATCCAGTTGGAAATTATATCATTTAACATGTTTAAAAAACTAAATAATATATTTTGAAATTTAAAAAAAAAAAAAATTTAATTAATTAAAATATGTGTTATCTTTGATTCTTTTCCATCCTCCTCTATCTGCCAGAACCTTTATTTATTTATTTTCACTTAGGAAAAATTATCCAACTCAAACTACTCAATCTCAGATCTGTGAAAAACCCATCAACCCCAAATCTCTTAAACTCATAATCCCAAAATCATGGTAAAAATTCGGAATCCCTTCCAATTTCAGTAAGAAAGAGAAAAAAAAAACAGAATCCCACTTCAATAATTTGGGATTGGATGCTTCGGGAATTTGTCACCGACACTATCAAGCAGCACGATTCCGTTGCGTTAACGATGAAGATTGGAATTTGGAACAGCAGCAAATTGGAATGACGAGATCTGAACTCTCCCCTACTCCTAACGCCCCCTCCTCCTCGCATTTCGATTCTAGACCGTCACCGTACCGACGACCATCACCAGGAAAGAGCAAGTTTGCGCCGCCACCTACAACCCCCAACGTCTGTGGCGAAGAAAAGGGGAAGAGGTTGATGTTAATGTTGGGTTTGCTACAATTTATGAGCTTCATTTTTCTTTTATCAAAACAACAAGAGAAGAATTGTTGGGTTTCATTTTTTATGTCTTTGAACGAGATGAACATGATAAAATGAAGAAAGAAGAAAGAAGAGGTGTGTGCATCACGTGAGAAGAAGAAATTTTTCAGATTTATTAATTTATTTAATTCCTTTTAAATTCCACACGTACAAGTTGGTACCGTCATCAAGTGACACCTAAGCAAAAATCTGCCAAATCTGCAATAAAGTGGATCTAGAGACTATTTTAAAAAACAAAAAATTTTACAGGGATAAAATTTAATTTTTTTTTTACCAGAGACCAAAATCCAAACTCGCTATATTTGCAGGGACCAAAAACATATTTATATCTTATTATTATTATTATTATTATTA
>Ga0315914_1004717_pt1 | contig 20250 bp, 5 predicted proteins | sample MpolenodulesMG_FD_203920 | JGI IMG/M metagenome (GOLD analysis project Ga0315914, IMG submission 203920) | Medicago polymorpha root nodule microbial communities from Los Angeles, California, United States - elongated nodules | ecosystem: Host-associated > Plants > Roots > Nodule | place: USA... | reverse complement strand
CAAATGGAAAATTAGAAGAAAAACAATTGCTAATGGAGGTAAACCACTCATTCGTAAACCAATCGTGAAACTTTTGTCGCGATAACCAGCATTTCCGTTTTAAGAGTAACTAGAATAAGATTTCATTCGTCTCAAAATAATTGTTACTATAAAAAAAATTATTTTATTTTTAAAAATAATTGTCACTTTAAAATATTAATTCAATATTTATTATCTTTTTCCATTATTATACCTGATTAGAACTGCTGGTGCTACTTTAATACGGTGGTGGAATTGCGTCAGTTGAATACCGGAAGGGCGGAGGGTGTGTACATGCAGAGGCTCCGATGCTCAAGTTAATAGAGGTCAGAAACGAGGGTTTAGAAGTGAGAGATATTCTACCTTGGAGGCTGCGAGGAGCCTCCTTTATATAGAGTTGGATAAATGCAGAGCCGTTGTAGTGGTACATGTGTATCCGGCGGCTACGAAATTGTGGAAAGTGAAACCGCCGATGAGATATTCGCGGGAACGTGGGGTAAAGAAACGTTATAGTTCGTTTGAATTGGTCTTTGTTGCTCTGTGCACCTCTCGCGCGGAAAAGGGATGTGTTGCGAGTAAACTGTCAAATGTCGTATTTGGGCTTGATTTGTTATTGGACCTAGGTCTCTAACCGGTCCAGAACAATACCCTTATTTATTAAATTTCATCCATTTATTTCTTAAAGAATTAAATTTCGTCTAACTTAACTACTCCACTAACTACAATTAATAAGGGTATTTTAGTAAATGATACTAATTTTATCATTGAAATCAACACAATTAATCATTTTTCTAATAATCATGCATAAACCTTAAATGACTATTATTTAGAGACGGACGGAGTACTTCCTTCGTGATTAGTAATTACGTTACTGAGTAAATGAATTAATTTCTATTATCGTATTAAAACAAAGTATAAGAGTATATTTTTTAAATTTAACGTAAAAAAAAAAAAGAGTATATTTTTTAAAGGGTAAATTGCACTAACCTCCCTTGAGGTCTCCTAAAATAATTATCTCACCCCCTCTAGTTTTCAAAAAACACTAACCTCCCTTATACATTTACGGTGTTTACCTCATCAGTTAACTTGCATCATCTAGTCATTACCCCCATGACATACAAGAAATCCAGTACCAAATAGTATTATTTATCTCATACTTTGTTAATCCAAAATAGCAAATAGTATACAATGAACATACTGAACATGATTCATATCATTATGTGAAAATGATAAATTCATTAAGAGCTTGGATGTTAAAGCAAAAGTTATATTGAGATTCAAACAATAAGATAGAAGATTAAAGCAGTACTCACACACAATTCAATACGCTCAACAAATTGAAAGGATAATTTTCCTTAAATCAAGTTTCAACCACCGAATTGAAATTTATGTAAAAATTAGGTATTTCAAACACGTAAAACTAGAAGAAAAATTTACTGGAAAAGGAAATTAGAGCAAGTTGTGAAGAAAGAAGAAATGAGTGAGACAAAAATTCAGCAACAGGAAAGCAATTGAAAAATCATTTAGCTTATTGGCATTTGCTTTCTATAGAGGTCCACTGTTTCTTTTAACAGAGAAGTAACAGTGTTATCATTCAAGGGAAGTTTATGTAGGTTTGTAAAATAAACAAGGGAGGTTAGTGTAAGTTTTAAAACTAGAGGGGATGTAAGTGTTATTTAAGGAAAACTTAAGGGAGGTGGGTGTAATTTCCTCTTTTTTAAATTATTGGAAGAAAAAAAAAACATGGTTTGTTAAAAAAAATGTAAAAGATTGTTTGTTATAATTTGAAAGTCACAATATTGATACTTATAATTTGAATCAAAATTTCATATAAATATTGTTCATAATTTAAACTTGTTAGCACAATAAAAAGAACAGAAAAAGAGACACTTTGATAATAATCACATACATTTGTGACAAATCTATTACTTCAACATTTTTTCTTAATACCCGTATTTTTGTAAAATAAATCATTTAAAAAGGGACGGAGGCAGTATAAGCAAAAATTAGTCAAATAAAAGCGATGTATTTGATTTAAGGGGTAAATAAGTAAATAGTCTCCCTAAATATATCAACATTTGATTTTAGTCCCCATAAAATATTTCTTAGGCTTTTGGTCCCAAAAAAATTTCATTTATAAAATTAATCTCTACTTTTTAGTCAACTCGTGTCTAACCTTCATATTTTTTAATGAAATTTTCCAAAAATGTGTAGAAAATTATGACAAATATTTTCCAAATAAAACTATAACTTTTTAAGATTTTTAATGAAATTTTCCAGAAATGGGTAGAAAATTATGAAAAATATTTCCCAAATAAAACTATAATTTTTTAAGAAAACACTAATTAAATATAATTTTTTAATTCATATTTAATTCATGTTTTGTTAAAAAATTCTTTTTTTTTTTGGGAGAGATTGTCATAATATTTTACCAATTTCTGGAAAATTTCATCAAATAATATGATGGTTAGACATGAGTAGACTAAAAATTAGGGACTAATTTCATATATGAAAAATTTTGGAGGACCAAAAGCCTAAGAATTTTTTAGGGGGACTATAATTAGATTTTGATATATTTAGGAGAACATTTACTTACTTAACCCTTGATTTAATTACAACGACTTTTTTTTATTAATTTTTGTTTATATTTATTAACAGAGAAGTAGTTTCGTTGGCCTCAACACATACACTTATTCTGGTCACATTTATAAACAAAAAACTACTTCCAAGATTTATTAACTATTTAAAAAAATTGGCCAATATTACAGACCAAATACATTAGATATTCGATGAATCTAATTTTTTTATTATAAATGTGACTTGAAAGAGTACATCATTTACACGTGTTATAGTTATAGTGCTTCATTAACTTAAAATACAAAGACAACCGCCCTACAACATAAGCTAAAGTCATATGACTCCTCATTGCCGCTCTTTTCACAAGGCAGCACACCAGTTCAATCACCACCATTTGGACCAGAGCATATCTCGTGTTATAATTTATAAACAGTACATTTATGTCGTGGAGGAGGAGCATAAGAACTTGATGGAGAAACACGACAATATAGTGGATCGCGATGATTTGGCTGAGATGGATGTCTTGCATAGGTGCATCAAAGAAGCCATGAAACTCCACCCTTCACTGTTAATATTGTTGAGAAACTCACATAGAGATTTTAGAATCCGGACACCCCCTAAATACCCTTATTCAGAGGAAAAATTGATCGATTATATAATTTGAACTATATCAGCATAATTTTGAGTTTGTTTGTAACATGGATAGCCAGTTTAAGGACCATATTATTCTTCATAACTTCCATACTTCTATTTTAAGTCATTCTTAGTTCTTATTAGTCAAAAATCTGATTTTTTGGCTAGATGATCAGTTTGCTCTGAAATTTCCTCCGAAAATTAGAAGAAAAAAAATAATGAACAGGATTCAAAATCCAAAATTTCATCATTTAGACCATTTTTATTTTCTTAAAATTTTTCATATTCTCAAAAAAAATATGGAAAAAATTCCATTAGTTTAATTTGATTTTTAGAATTTTACGGTGGTATTTTTTATGATTTTATTTTACAGGTTTTATTTTATTTTTTACTTTGTTTTTTGGTTGTTTTTAAAAGCAAAATCAAAAAACCGCTGAAATGGAAGAGATTCTAATTGTCGATTATGTATAAACATATTTCAGATTATATAATCTGAACACATTCAAACTGTGTTCAGGTTTCGTAATCTGAAATCCCATACGCATTTCTGTGAAAATTATAGGACCCGTGAGAAGTAGATAAGGTGGAAAAAAATAATAATCACGGAGTTTTCATATGTCCCGACCCGTCTCTCCCAACGGGCTACATTGAGTGAATTTGCTTTGAGCTAATTTGTTTTCTATAACAATTACTTTTGGATTCATTGGTGTATGGAGGTACCCTAGTGTTTAAGTGTCAGAGGGATTATATTGGAGTTGTACCTTTGTCTTCATAATTATAGACAGAGAATCCGCAAAGTATTTTAAAGCGGCGGAGAAATCTAACTGATCGTAAAATATGAGATAGTTTTATGTTAGGGGTGACACATCTCGTTTATATTGTCTTTTTTGTGGTCTGTCAAAGACAACAGAAAATGACGACTCTCTTTGATTTGAGTTATGTTATAGTTATGAAAATTTAGGTATGAGGCTCCAAATACAAATAGTTATTCTTTTATTTATTTTTCAAAAAGATTTGTCTTGACACTTTGGTTACAAAAGTGTCCAGGGTTTGGGTTTATGGATGGATTTTGTCAGCGAAAGTCCCATAAACTCAATGACAACAACATGTCGTGATCGGTTAGGCTCGTTGAATTTTGTCAAAAAAGAAAGTAGTTTCGGGGGCGTGTTGATGTATTGGGTATGTAGTCTTGATCACAACATACTAGATCATGCACGACTGTAATATAAATCTTTGTTCTAAACCATTGTATATCTTGTGCTTGGTTTATAATTTATTATTACCGTGATAACCGGTAAAATAGTTGGTTATCACATTGAACTTAGCTCTCATAATGAACAAGAAACTGAGATATTTTATAGTTTAAGTTGTTTATAATATTAATTAATCCTTTTGAACTAGTAATGTTTGTCATAGATGTTTGATGATGTAGGTTAAGGAACGACTCTGAAAATATGGGAAGCTGTTTCGTGGACGAATGTTGTTTCGCTGAAGATTTGGAAAGGTTCAACACCCTAGATCGTTAGCCGGGTCATACATAGCACGAACGCATGGGATCACGTCTGACCATTTTTAATGAGGAAGAATATGAATCCCCGATGATTGGAATCCTAGAAATAATAAAGGAATATGCAAGGAGTAGGTAGGATATGATAAGGATAATCCATATGTAAAATAATCAAAGGGTGGTTAATCTTGTACTATAAAAAGACAACCATGTGTTGGTGCCAAGGGTCTAAAAATTCCTTGGAGAGGTTGGGTAACAAATAGGGTTAACAACTTTAGAGTTCTCATTTCATCTCATCTTCACCACAGATGAGCATGGGAGATAGATTCTAGAGGTTTAGAGTTAGATTATTTGGTGTGATGCTTTTGGTTCACCACTTTCCTTCAAAGGTTGTAATCTTGTACTAGCTCTGTCTAATCTATCAATTTAGTTTTTCATATTTTCATTTATATTTATCTTTATCTTCATCTCTGAGGTACAACTCACCATGAGCTAAACCCCTTCTTTTGGCTCAGACATGGTGAGGTTATAATATTGATCTAATTGTGATATATAAAGTTGTAGCATTGAGTTTCTTTCTAACAAATTAATTTAACTCAAAATCTTTAGAAGTAAAAATTGATCACTTTTATTTCTAATAATATAGCTCCCTGATCCTTAACCAGTACGAGAGTGGAACATGTTTGTTAAATATTAATTTGTCTTAAGTATTGCGAGGTGAAAGGATCAAAAGAGATTGTTTGAATGTTAACTTGATCTTATAAGAGCTTGAAAGCTATAACTAAGCGCTAAGATCTTGGTAGGACTCTTGCCATGTGCCAAAAGTCTTGGGTGGAGCACACTTATGTGGAAAAAACGAGCACCTAACCTAGCAATTGTTGTGTGTTAAGTTCTACGTAATCGCACCTCTAACGGTGTGGCGTTACAACCTTAACACGATGGATGAGTTAACACTCTCTAAGACCATTTGGTTGTCAGGAAGCCAGAGAGAGATATACCTTTGTGATACACAAGAGCCGTACAAAGTTATAGCTCTGTAAATCGCAGTAATGATTTGTTATAACTGAATCTAGTTTAAACCACACTTTCCATCTTGATAATTTCTAAATCTTTTTAATTGTTTTCCCAAACTTAACCTTTTATACTTACTGTTGTGACAAATAATTTATTTTATTTTCTTGCAAACTAGTTTTCTACTAGAAAGCTATACGAAGTTGTTGCTCTCCATTCCTTGTGGGATCGATATCCTTTTATGTGATAGCTTGATAAATCAATTGTTCTTTTTGACACTGGTTGTGAAAATTGTGTCATATAGTTTTACCAACACGAAAATTGGAAGCTTATTCTCAAGAAGCAATAAGTCATGTTGGATAATTTTACTTACACAATGTTGAGATATAAACATAATCATCTTTGCGTTCTTATTTTTTTAGCTTCTCTTAAAAAAAATCGTGATGAACACATCATCCAACAATATCATGTAAACAAATTGTTTATTGTTGATATGTAAGAATTTCTTTTGGTAATATCGACGTATATCTCACTTTTATTGTTCAACGAAGGTTTTGTAGTACATTAAATCACTTTTTCGTTTTAGGCAATGCCAAAAGAAATGAGATATTTTCTTGCATTTCCTCAAGTTTTTTGTTATTGTAGTAGATTAGTCCAATTGATATAAGTAGAAGTGTATAATCCTCTTCCTTCACCTTCAAAAGAGTAGCATGAACTTTGTAGATATAACATTGAGGCCAAAGGGAAGACTATGCTTTTTGGGATTTTGATTACTTGTTGGATTTGATATGCATTAGAGGATCTCATTAGATCACTTTTTCTGTAGCAGCCGAATAAAGCAGATCAACTAGCAGACAAGGACTTGTTTGGACAAGCATGATAATTAAATTATTTTGATATAATTATAACTTGTTTTCACATGTTATTGTGGAAAGTTTATGAATAAGCTGAAAAATGAAAATAATATATTGACATTTTTCATTTCTCTAAAGTATAAATGATTTTGACCCTACAATTTATTCTACTTACTTGAAGCTAGAAATTATAGATTCTGATTCTATAATTGATTTTTACACTCAAATATATTGTCTATCTCACTTATACATAATAGTATCTAAACATAATTCAATTAGCTCAAAATCAAAGTTTATCACCGCATAACCAAACATTCACTTGCTAGTGCAAAAGTGATGACATACGGTAGTAAAAAACAATGTACGTAAAAAAAGCATACTTAGTTGAAATGACACCTACTAGAGTTCAATAACTTATTTTTGAAGCCTTAAAATCCATCACATTCAAAGTTACCGTCCAAATTGAAAAATAACCCAAAGTTGAAATGCAATGGTCTTTAACAAAGCTTCTAATATTGACTAGATTCCTATATTGTAGTTACATTTTGTCTTGATCTGAAAAACAATATAATTCACATCAAAATGAAAACTTTGAAAAAAACCAAGTTTAGTCCTAATAATGACTAGATTTATTTTTCTAAAAATTTATCAAGTCTTAGTCCTAATAAACAACCAAGTTTACTCTCTTTGTTGATACATATTATCTAAGAAGCAAACAACTCAAATCCTTATAAGAAACTTGTAATTACAACATCTAAGAAGCATTTTATAACCTACTTAACCATGACGAATGCATGTTTTTATTAATTATAGAAAATATAAAAACACAATTAATGTATCATTAATTTTAAATTAAAAAACCAATTTTGAATATTAAATAAATAACACGCAATTGATTTTCTCTCATTATCATGAATCAAACATGACTCTTGGAGTCATGCGCTTTAATTACAAATTACACAATCAACTACATGCATGAACCAACAATACGTCGAATAATGTTGTAAAGAAAACATATCTCCCTGTTTTTCATGTGTTAAATATGTCTGCTTTGAGTATTATGTGTCGAATAATACAAATATCTCCCATTCTTCATGTATACATTTCAATCACAAAAAACGTCATAAACTGCATGAACAAAACACCGGTATATATTGCAAAGAATACATACACATCTCTCCTATTTTTCATCTATTAAATATGACTGTTTTGAGTTACACATATCACATGAGAATAAATATTATATATGCTATAGATACAAGGCGATCATTAATTATAACCTTATTACATTTGTATATTTATTGTCCATCAAATAATTAATATTATCTTCTATATTAATAATTGTATCTATTATTTTGTGGACACATTATAAATAACATCATTTACCATTTTAAAATTAGATGAAAAACATCAACAACATTAACCTGCAAAAAAACATCAACAACATTAATTACTTATTTACTTTGTCTCTTATTTTTTACATATATATTTTTCTTTTCTTATTTTTGCACAATTTTATAAAATAAAAAGACATCGTTGCAAACATATGAATACCAAAAATTGTATGCCTTTAACTATTAATATACACTATTAAAAAAATAGTGTACCTTTAAATATTTATGCATTTTTTCAAAGGTTAAAGGTGCGATCATACCAACACTAATGCATCGGATCCCATCAGAACTCCGCAGTTAAGCGTGCTTGACGAGAGTAGTACTAGGATGGATGACCTCCTGGAAAGTCCTTGTGTTGCACCTCTTTTGAAAACTTGATAAAAAATATATTTATATATACTATATCTATATATTTTTAAAATAATTAGTGCCCTATTATGTATGGCCATGGGTGGTATCTCATCCTGATCGTACTTAGGTCACACTGATTTTTAAAAAGCACTTTTGAGTTGAATTTTTCTTTCTAAAAATACCCTTAATTTTCAATACATATAACACATGTAACAAATAGATAAGAATAAATTTAAATATTAAAACAAATGTAACAAACACGATATGAATATATATTTTTTGTTTTTTTTCTTTTTCATTTAAAAAGTGTAACAGACTACATGAGTATATTTATATTTACTTTCCGTCATTCCAATCATACCCTTAAACAACTTTTTCTATAATAAAATTGTTGTTGATGTCATTAAAAAAAGAAGGGTTAAATAAGTTTTCCTTCCCTATAAATATAGCTAATTTTAATTTTCGTCCCTAAAAAATTAAACTGAATGTTTTCATCCTCATAAAAAAGTTTATTTTGTTTTTTGTCCTTAAAGTCCAATCTATGTTCATGTAAATATCAAGATTATAACTCTTTTATGCAAATTGTATCTATATTATGTTCGTTTATTATGTTCAACCTTTGTATATTCTTATTGTGTTCAAAAAAATTCAAAAACATGTCAAAATTATATTCATTAGGGACCAAAAACAAAATAAATTTTTTCGTGAGGATGAAAACATTCAGTTTAATTTTTTAGGGACTAAAATCAAAATTCACAATATTTATAGGGACGAAAAAACTTATTTAACCCAAAAAAGAATTTAGATTATATTTTTTTGTTATATTGCATTATTGTCGATGCCGTTGAAATAGATAATCATGGTTAGTTTGATTTTTTATAACTTGAAAATAACAAACATTTTTATTTTTTTTAGTTGTAATCAAAATTTTATAAATAAAACATCGTTCATAATTTTCAATTGGTAGCGCAATAAAAAGAGCGGAAAGACGGGCACGTGAGTGCCCGTCTTTTCGCTAGTAGTAGTAGTAATAATAATAATAATAATAATAATATCTATACCAATATATAAATGGAATGTGTCTGTTTTTGTTGGATTTTTTTGTTCAATTTTACACTTCACTTACTGTTAAAATAATATGTTAGATTAAAAAAAAAAGGTAATTGATTCTCTTAAAAAAAACAAGACATAAAAAGATATATATATATATATATATATATATCTTCTATATTCCCATTATGTCCAAGAGTTGACCAGGCTTAGCATAACCGGTTAATCCTTGGAGAATTGGTTTGCTTCCATTCTTTCCATTTAAAATATTGTATTTACCCAAAAATGGAAATAGTTAGGTACGATATAAGCAAAAATTAACATTTTAGATTCATTCATCAAATGATGTATGTGGTCTATAATAAATATCATATACATCATTAATTGAATGTATTTAAAATGTAGATTTTTGCTTATAATAATGACCGGATAGTATATTTTCATTTAAAAAACTATATTACTTAAAATATACAAAATATTTTTTCGGTATATCATTTTCCGTGCAGGCACGAGTCTCAAACTAATAATAATAATATTGAAACAATCTCATAAAAAATACTAATAATAAAAAATTAAGATCAACCGTATGTTTATGTATAGAGACTTAAGCTTCCAATTTTTTTTTGCTAAATGCATGGCTTACTTGAATTATTTTAAACTAAAATAAATATACAAAGTTCTGGATTATAATTCAGAAAAATAAATAAATGAATAAATTTTTTATTTATTTTTAAATTCAAAATAAAAAAAATGATATGGCAAAAAGTTAGGAAAAGATGCACGATCAAAGTCAACAATCCCAAATATATAGGAATTTGTTTTGAAATTGAGAGACAAAATAGGACTAACTTAAACCTAGTTTTAAGGAGTCAATGAAACGTGACAAACTGAATAAAAAAATTTAAAATTTGATACCGACTGACAAAATGAAATAAAAAAAATAAATAGGAGGAAAAATAAATAAATTGTATGAGGAAAAATAAATAAATTTAAAATTTAAAACAGTATATTATAAGCACAAGTAGGAGGAAAAATAAATAAATTGTAGCCTACATTATAAAAACAAATATACTAAAAGTCTAAACCCACTTGGGTTGTTTCTATGGTATTGGTTTGAAATCTTGGAGTGTGCTCTCTTCAAAGTCCCATGTTAGATTTTCCTCGATGTCAATTTGGGTAGATTAACTTAGCTTTTTCAAAAAAAAAAAATATATATACATAAAAGTCTATCTTTTACCCTTATATTTTTCTGTGTTGTGAATATTATCAAGAATCAGATGTAAGATCATATCGGAGATAAACATTTAAATTATTATTGTTTATTTACTTATATTGAAATGGATGGATACTTCTATAGTTTTATGGACATTGAAAAATCTTTCAATATTTATATAATATATTGAAATGGATACTTCTATAGTTTCTTAGCTTTTTTTTAAAAAAAAAAACACTAAAAGTCTATCTTTTACCCTTATATTTTAATATCATGGTACGACAAGATAATAAAATAAGATTTGACGCATCTATAAAACTTGTTTACATGGCCGGTGCGTATAAAACTTATTTACAACAGCCGGAAGGAAAACTTCACAAAAAGTAATACGGTTTTGGTCTTTCATTATGGTGGGAAAAGGGGAGAGGATAGAATAATAAATTATATGGGTAAAATGCGAATTATGTTTGATGTTACAATCCTTATTTTATACTAATACCAGACTCATAATCTTAATTGAACAGGGAAACAAATCAATCTTAATTGAACAGGGAAACAAATCATGATGTATACGAAATATGGAACCTAATTAAAAAAATGGCGAAATACTTTCCCGGGTCCTTTAAGTTTCAAGTTTGTTTTAGATAAATCCTTTAAGTTTCTAAGGTTTCAGATAGATCCTTTAAGTTTTGAGTTTGTTTCAGATTGGTCCTTTAAGTTTATAAGGTTTCAGATAGGTCCTTTAAGTTTTGAGTTTGTTTCAGATAGGTCCTTTATGTTTATAAAGTTTCATATAGGTCCTATGTGAAACAAACGTAAAACTTAAAGGACCAGAGAGGTATTTGGCCTAAAAAAATAATCTAAGATCCTCCAACATATATTTTATACATAAGGGGTAAATTTTTCAATTAAATGCTTATTTAATAAGCAATTATTATATAACGGTTTACGTCATAACTTCTCAAGTTGTAAGCTATTTGTATTTGCATATACACATCGAAAAACTATTTGCATGATCAACAATAGTTCTCACTATAACCAAAGAATTTGGGGTAAATGGAAATTGAAGAGAGAACAAGGATATGCTCTACACAAGCTGTTTCTATAAAAATATCTTGGATAGCCTATAACATATAACGGGTATATCACAAGGACACAAACTATTCTTATAAGTTTTTCCAAACACTTACCCAAGTACTATCTGAGATAAGCCAAATTTAGCTCTACAAAAATTCTTCAAACACTCCCTTATACTATTTATATAAGTTTTTCCAGCCACTTACCCAAGTACTCATGTCATGAGATAAGCGCAAATAATCTCTAAAGAAATTCTTCCAAACACTCCCTTATACTATTTATATAAGTTTTCCCAACCACTTACCCAAGTACTCATCTAAAATTTATAGAGTCAGGCCGATACTAAATGATTTTTTTTTTAAAAAAAAATAAAATTGTTCGTTTTATATCATATTTTCCCCCCTTTGCTAATAAATCAGTTAACACAATTGTAACATCTAGAAAGATGCTTGATACTAGAGACTGAGATAAATTCAAATTAAATAGATAAAAAGTGAATATTATAAAAGTTGAATCCTTTTCAAACCTTTAATACAACAAATTCATAAAATATAATCAAATCACACAATGAAAAAAAAATTCTAGTCTATGACTCTAACTGTGATCCGGTAACAAAGAAGCTCTACATTGAATTACTGATGAGTAGTCCGGACATACTAATCAACTTTCCAATGTCAAGCGAAACTTGAAAATATCACCCAAACATAGTGAGCACGAAGACTCAGTAACATAGAATATAAAATGTATTTTAATGTTTCTAGCCATGGCCCGTGTACTAGACATGGAAAAAATCCTCTCAGCAATATTACTAAATAACAAATTCTTATACATATTAATCATATTACAAAATAAGGATGATTTATATACATAGATGACTTTATTCTTAAATTAAAAGCAGTAGATATTTACTTTAGCTTAACACTCATGATTTGCCTTTCTAATGGATTTCAATTGCTTCCCAGATTTGCCCTGCAGTGTCATTCATTTTATCTGAATACTCAGGATTTGCCTTTCCGCTGGATTGCCCAGGTTTGCCCTGCAGTATTATATCTAACTGAACACTCAGGATTTGCCTTTCTACTAGGGATCCATTGTTACCCAGGTTTGCCCTGCAGTGTCATAAATCTTAACTAACACTCAAGATTTGCCTTTCTACTGGATTTTCATTGTTGCCCAAGTTTACCCTGCAGTGACATTCATTTTATCCGAATACTCAGGATTTGCCTTTCCACTAGATCCCCAGTAGAAAGGATGTTTCATTAATTTGGACTTGTAATATACTCAAATTCTTTTTAATGAATCTTGGTTAATAGGGAAAAAATATAAACATTACTAGAATACAATATATTATATTCTCCTAAATCAAAGTGTTTGGTCAAGAGACATGAAATAGGTTCTTGAAGTATATGGCAACTGATGAGTCAATAATGAGTCGATAATTAATTATTTTAATAAAATATTTGAGTTTATTTTATTTAGACTTAATATGTTTTCATTTTCTTTTAGAGCTATTTTACTTCAATTGCAAGTTATTTTATTTCAGGAACAAATATTCAAAAGATTGAGTCTTGGAGCAAAAGAAAGGAGAATTGGAGCTGATTCATGCCAAAAATATGAAGATCTTATACAAAAATATCATTTGCAAAGAAATTGAAGATCTTGTACCAAAATATAGCATAGAAGTGCCCCATATTACCCTTTTGCTGCTTTTGCTTCTTCGAGAAGCTGCCTATTTTAGTATTTTTGACCTAGAGCCCATGGTTTCTTGTGCAACACTTTAATGATTTAATTCTTGGGGCTCAAGTCAATGTTAGACTATAAATAGAGCAACCATCTAGTTTGTAAAACCATCTTTTGTTCTCGGAAATAATAAATGACAATTGTTTCTTTGAATAAAAGTTCATCTTTATTTTCTTTATTTTATTTTATGTTCTTCTTCTTCTCTTCTATGTCTACAATGAACGTGAGTGAGTAGACTCTTCTTGTTTTGAGATTGTTGGATGAGTCTAATGACCTAATCCTAATCAAACCAAGCCTCGAACCCTAATTTTATATAAATCTACTTTCTAATCTAATTTCACCGTTCTTATAATGAATTAACAAGTATCAAACTCATAAAGCGACAACAGATGGTTAGTACTTGTTAATTCATCATCACAAATATCAAAGCGAAACATAGAAAGAAGAAGTTTTGATATTGGAACAAGTGAAATTAGACAAGGATTGCGAAACATGATAATAGTCTAACAAACATTGAGACAAATAAAGTTTCGTTCTTCAAGGATTCTAATAGCAATCAACCATGAGAATAAGCGTGGTTGATAGAGGAACACACTCACTGAAACCGAAAGGAGATGTGATAGGCTTAAGAGAAATTTGTCTTTAGAAAGTAGGTCCAATATAAAGTTCTAGGTTTAGGGTTTGGTTTGTGAAGGATTTGTCACCATGACGAACCAATAATCTCAATGCGCCTTTTATTATTATTGTTATTTTCTTAAAACAAAAATTCAAACTTTTTAATCTTTGAAACTTTCAATCTAATCATTTAAAAGTTAATTGAATTCATAACTCCCTGTCGGAACGATACTCTTTTTACTACCTAAGTAAAACCGTGCGCTTGTGGATTTACCCCATCAGCAACCTGACACAAAAGCAAGTTCCTATCACTAATAATAAGGTTTAAAATTAAACACAAGCATAAAATGAAAGAAAATATTACTCTATGGAATATTTGTGTTCAATTTTTGCGGATTACTCTACATTTTAACAGGCTTGACAAGCTCACCCATGTGGACTAACACACAACTTGACAGCTCTAGCCTAAACTCATTTATAGCATATAATATTAATAAGCTAGTATGCTAAAACTTAATTAACTTGGCACTAATTAATTAAGGAGTTGCTGGGCCTGAAACTTAATTACATCAGATTAATAAAAACTGTTGAAGCTTCAATTACAACCAACCAATGCAAATGACTCAAATTTGATTATTTAGGCTAGCAATTGTACATAATAGAACTACGACTTAGAAACCACTACCGTCAAGTAAGATATTATAAAAACAAAGAAAGAGCTTACATTGAATTAATGCAATTGTTATGCAAAATGAAGAGTAATAACTAGAAGTGATCACATACAAGTAGTCATCTTCACCATGGTCTTCTTAACCGACCTCTTTCTACGGTGATAAAAAAAAATTCCTTTACAAAGGCATATCTACTATTTTCTTTTATAGTTTTTTCTGGTTCATGGAACTAATCTTGTAATTAACTCAAACTCATGATCTCCTTGAGTTGAAGTTTGTTTAGTAAACATCATTTGCAGCTAAAAAAAAGGCATATCTACAATGACAACTAGAAATTAAATTTGATTCTAGCACAATGAAACAATTGCTGAAAAGTTTGCAAGCTTGTGTTAATACTCACAGTAGCATCCTCCCTCTAGTAAAACAACACGTGAAGAATTGATTTGGGCAAATTTAATTTATCTGTTAGAATTGATTTTACTTTAAATTAAAAATTATAGTTTTTTTTAAGAATTGGTTTTTTTAGTTTAAATTTATTGTATAATTCACTTTTACATGAATCTAATGATAAATATTAGGCTAAATTGCATTTTTGGTCCCTCAACTATTTAATTAGTATCGCTTAGGTCCCTTAATTAAAATTTGATTTATTTTGGTATCTTAACTTTCTTTCTGTTGCACATTTTGGTCATTTACGTGTTTTAATTCAAAAACGTTAAGGTTTCTTCATCTTCTTCTAATAAAATGAAATTCAAATGTCTATCAACCAAATATTCTTTTAATAATATGTAATTAATCAATAAATTAATTAAATGATTTAAAAAACATCAATCTTGATCTTCAACTTTCTTCTTCTAAATTTTATTCTATAGTCATATATCTTCATCATATATGAAAAAAATCCAAACCACATCATCATCTTTGCTCGCTCTAAAAAAATCATCAGCTTTTCTCTTTAATAGATTTGAAAAAAGAGAGTAAATTATACTCTCCTCTCTAAAAGATGCTTAAATTACATTTTCTTTCCATCTTATGTTAAATATACATTTTCCTCCTCTCTTATTCAAAATATATTAGAAAATATTTCACTCTCCTCCTCTGAGAGAAGCTTGATTTACATCCTCTCTCCTCTTATCTTAAAATCCACACTTTACACTCTTAATATATTTTGTTATTTTCAATAATCTATCAAAAAAATAATCTAACACACTTCAAATAATATAATCAAAGTTCAAATGCATGTTTTTCACTATTTTTTTATTCACTATTTCATTGATATAAAGTTTTAAACCCTATTATAAAATATGAAACAACACAAAATAAAATTAAAATATGTGAAAAATTGCTAAAGTCGATAAAATATGGTTATTTAAAAGTGAATTTTATGTTCTAAATTATAAAATTAATGACAAAAATATTTAAATTTACTTATCATCGACGTTTAAATCATAAAGAAATGAATTTTTTCCCTTAAATGGTGGTTCAAAATTAGTATATATCATAAAAATATTTATTTATGTGAAAATAAGTTAAAGTGTAATGCATATTTTATTATTAAAGGAAGGAATTGTAATTCAAGTATCTCATAGAGGATGAAAGTATAAATTTTATTTTTTTTCAAATGAGGGGAGTGTATATTTTAACATAAAAGCGGAGAGAACTTGTAATTCAAATTTATCTTATAAGAGATGAGTGTAATTTACTCAAGAAAAAATTCAAAGCTCATTGGAATAAAGAAACGAAAACTAAGAATGGAGTAGATTCAACAAATAAAGTCAGTTTATTGCAACAAAGGATCCCGTTGAACAACCATGTTTTCAATTTAGGATTAGAGAACTTACTTTCAAGTTTTCCCCAATTTTAAAGATTAGGGTTTATGGGTAATTGAGAAATCCGAAAATACGAGAGAAATAGATGGATTTTGTATGGAAGAAGAGGAGGAGGAAGAGGGGAGGTTTTGACATGAATTTGGAACCTATCGTGAAGCATGTCATTTTATAACTAGACCGAAAAATGAGGTTTAAGAGAAAATATTTTGACAACTTATTATTAAGGTTCTGTTTGTTAAAATTAAGCTATAAGCTAGCTGAGAGCTGAAAAGTTAGCTTATAGCTGAAAAACAGATTGATTCAAGTGTGATGTCTGGGGTTCGAACTCAGGCCCCTGCATATAATATGCAATATCCCTACCAACTGAGATAAGCTCACGGGGATGATTGATTCCAATTATAGTGTTTGGTAAATTTAACTGTTGCAAATATACAATGACATAAAAGTACACATTGTTTAATATTTTTTAGAAATTGTATTTAATTTTTTTTACATAATATATGCTCTATTTTATTTTAAATTATTTTTTATCTTTAGAATCATAAATATGTTATATAAGCGTAAGATTTTTTATTTAACTAACCGTTTTTAACTTCTACTATGCATATTTTCATTTAAAATTATAAATTTTGTTTCCATTTAGAAAAACATATATTTTATTTATGAATCGCAAAATTAAAGCAATGAAAATAGAGTTAAAGCAAGGTCATAAAAAGTGCATAATGCATGCTGAAACAATGGAAAAGTAAGAGCAAGCAAATGGAAAAATAAGTGCAAGCACTAACGCGGATGATTTTACTAGAAAAGAGAAACCCAACCAACCCAATAAAAAAACGTAAACCGAACCAATCCAAATCGAAACTGCAAAAAATCGTAATTGATTCGGATGAATTCGGATGACTTTTGTATTGAACTGCGCAGTTCGGTTTGGTTTGCAATTTGCATCTCAGCAATCGAACCAAACCAAACCGCAAGAATAATGAATATTACTTAAACATGTACTAGCCCAATTACATAGCTCAAGAATAATATCTTTCGATTCCATTTTTCCATTGTTGCACCATCAGGTTCGATTCTAATTCCTTTCCATCTCTTTCAATTCATTTCCATTGATGAATTTGTTTCCTTTACTTCCCAATAATTTGTTTCATGCTTATGTTTCTTCTTAATTTTACCTATTTTGATATACGTTTTACCTACTATTTTATCATATAAATAGCAAAATAAAATGTCATGTTTATTTTGTAACAAGTTGGCAATATTAGAGTTAATGTAATATTTTTTTTATCTCGCGATAAACCGCACAAACCGAACCAATCCAAGCCGCATTGGTTTGGTTTGGTTTGGATAACTTTTTAAAAATGAACCGAACCAAACCAAACCGCATGCTTTTTTATCTTGTGGTTTGGATGATTTTTATACTCAAAACCGAACCAAACCGCACTGCAAACACCCCTAGTTACTTTGAATGTGGGTAGTTATAAAGGTTAAAAATGAAAGAAAATGTAAAAAACTATAAGTTAAAAAGCTACTTGAAATAACATCTCAAAAAAAGTTATAAGTTTGTGAGAGAAGCTTGTTACCAAACACATCACACTTTAATTCAGCAAGTTTATAAGCTAATTCAATAAGCTATAAACTAACTTATCATTGTTACCAAACACAACCTAAGAGTCTCATATCGAATAGGAGATGACCTGATAATGTGTTTATAAGTGGAGTAATCATCACCTCAAAAACCAATTTTGTGTGGTTGTGTTAGGCCCAACCACGATTTCTAAGATAATATCAAAACTTCTTCTATAATCCGTTAGGACACATACTATTAAGTTTCCGTTATCGAATCACCCACAATTTATATCTATATTACAGATGTCCAGTAATGGGCGAGAGTGTGTGTTAAGAGTCTCACATCAGATAGGAGATGAACTGACAATATATTTATAAATGGAGACAATTCCCACTTCAAATACAATTTTGTGGAGTTATGTTAGGTACACCCACGATTTCTAACACATATCAATAAGCATGAATATGAATATTAAAATAGAAATTTATTGTCCCGTATACATAGCTGGTCGAGGCCGAACACTGATCTCTCACTTATTGATCTTAAAAGTGACCCCAGATCTACAGTACTTGATAAAAAAATAAATAGAAATTTGTTTATTACAAGGAGAAGAAAGGGTCAACTATGAAACATTTTTTTTATGAAAAAAATTAGAAAGTGTTAAACATTAACACGTGCACTAATTGATTGGAGGAGTATGATGATAAAGTCAAGTCAATCAATCCTAATCATCATCACCGTACGTACTCAATCCCCGAAGTATATCATATTCATGTCCTTTGCACAACATTATTAGAATATGCCACGATGTCACACGTGTTTAACAACACACCTATGTGTATGACGTAAAATGTCGCCACGTGTATACCTACAAACTTCCCATGCTTCTCTTCTCTCTCGGTTCTGTTCTTCTTCTTGTTTGAGATTCTTTCTTTGTTATTCAGGTTTCAATTTCAATGGCATTTTCACTAAGGACCAAAACCTTTACGTTTATAGAAGGAGAGGCTCCAACAACTCAGTGGTGGAATGAGATTGATGATTCAGATCAATGGCAGAGAGGCATTTACTATACCCTATGTGCCGCTTATGCAACGGTTTCTTTTATGGCCCTTGTATGTATTTTTCTTGCAAAATCTTAGATCAATCATTCCTTTTTTTTGTCTATGATGAGGAATTCTTGTTTTTTCACCACCCTTTTGATGCCGACATAGAGATCTCAGAAACCATTTGTTATTCCAAAGCAAATTTTATTAAGGGAATCGATAATCATACCTTTTTTTTTTTTTTTTGTGTTCAGATACAATTGGTGCGGATTCAAATGAGGGTACCTGAATATGGGTGGACAACACAAAAGGTTTTTCACTTGATGAATTTTCTTGTCAATGGAGGTAAAGAGTAATGAATCATCTATTCTATTATTATAAGCAGCTCTATTACTTTTTTTTAAGTAGTCAAACCAACCCACCGAAATTGGTGTTCGAGAAAGTCGAACCTGAGACCTTGAAGGAGCACACTCCAAGGTCCCAAACCAACACTATCAGGCCACGGGTTGTAGCTCTATTAGCTTATATTTTGTTGGAGAGTCCAAGATTGCATGGTTGAGAACCACTAGAGGTCTCCTTCCAAAACCTTAAGTCATTTGATATTAAACTCACACTTGAACCAAACAATATACCCCCCCTTACGTGTGGGTCTCCTACATTTTATACTTGCATCATCGTTACAACCAACAGAACACACCATCGGACTATACCGCTAAGCTTTGATACAAGGATTTAATACACCATGATCCACTACCACTCCCTCAACAAGTTGGGGGACCAGTGCTCTTACTCCAATTTTTGGTGGAGTTCCGGCGAGCATCAGGAGTAGCAACTGACTAATGATAGAGTACCACCAAGAGATTGGGACATTACATTTCCTCCTAAAACCTTAAGACATTGAGAATGTATGTTTTCTCTCTTATATATTAAGCATTGAACTTGTTAATAGTCGCGTGATATTACTATTCACGCTTGATTTATATTGATTTAATTTGTATATTGTAACCGCATCTAATCACCCATCATCAGTTTGACGTTACATTATTTGTGAAGATATTTTAAGAACTAGCCTAACGAAGTAGCATGATAGTATGTGA
>Ga0315914_1004715_pt1 | contig 20252 bp, 21 predicted proteins | sample MpolenodulesMG_FD_203920 | JGI IMG/M metagenome (GOLD analysis project Ga0315914, IMG submission 203920) | Medicago polymorpha root nodule microbial communities from Los Angeles, California, United States - elongated nodules | ecosystem: Host-associated > Plants > Roots > Nodule | place: USA... | reverse complement strand
AACCAAGAGGTTCCCGTAGAGTACTACGGACATAAAGGGTGCTAACACCTTCCCTTTATGTAACTAACCCCCGAACCCAAAATCTTTTCAAAGGGGTGTTTTGAACTTTTTTCCCCTTTTCTCTTAAAATTAAATGTTCAGTCGTGAAACAAAATAGTGAGTCAAACGCTAATCAAATAGCCTTGATCTCCGAAAAATGACGCGACACTAGGTAAATGTCACATTTTCATTGTTAGAATCCTCTCACATTTTCATTTGCCTGTTAGAATCCTCTCTTGATATGTATATATATTAGGTTTTGCCTAATCCTAGGTTCATTCACTGTTTTCTTAGGTATTGCAATTTCACTAATTCAGGTGGATTATCTGCCGTTATCTTATGTACTTCCTAATTCGAGTAAGTATTCATCATTATCTTAGGTATGTCACATCCCTAATTCGAGTGATTAGTTACCGTTGTCTAATGTATGCCCTAATTCGTGTGAAAGCATTAAAGATTTATCATAAAAAATTAAACAGGACTCATAAAATAACTGAATAAAAAGACTTAAATTAAATAGATCCAACAAATAAAATGGAGATTTTTCTTTGAACCGTACCAAATAGGATATAGTTACTGATGGTAACTAAATACATATTACAAAAGAAATAAAACACACCCTAAAGACTAAGGATGGGGAGAGACTCTTTCCTTGAAGCTCCAAGTGGTTTCCTTCCTCTTGAACATCTTCATTTTGAATGAGAATTTGTGAATGAGAGGAGTTGAATTTATAGGCTTGTTTTCAAGTGGGTTTGAGCTGAAAAACAGATCTTTTACCGCAAAAAATTGCGCATGAATCACACCCTGGGAGCACATGAGTGTATTTTTTTCGCACCATGGGGCGTTTGGATCACACCCGCTGGTGCATAACTGTGAATATATGTCTTGATAGAAATATTTTGGTTTTGATGATTGACAAAAGATGTCCTAGAATAATAACGATGCAAAAAGCTGAAAAGAAGATTCAAACTATCGAGTCTTGGGCTTTAGGTTTTATTATTTGTATTATAACTTTTCTATAAATGATTAAAAAACCCTCATGAAAATAAATCACACACTCACAATAATTTTCATATATAGTGATTTTACATGAAAATATTTTTGCATGAAAAATCATAATTTATTATGGAAATTGCATCATAGATTTTTGACATTAAAAATGCGTTTTACATGCCATTGACTTAATATACATACACACCACACCAGCGCATAATTGGTTTGCTCTTTCATGGCAATATCATATATATATATATGACAATTTTTTAATAGCTATTTGCTAAGGAAGATGGAAAGGCATGTACTCTCAACAATCTCGACTTTCGTTTTTTACCGATTTCCCTAAGTCAAACAATCACATCAAATAAAAATTTAAATCGTAATTAAAACATTGAAAACTTAAATCCTCAAATGGAACAATAGCTCAATACTAACATGCCAAAAGCCTAATATTTTCACATTAGCTATTTTGTTTTGGGTTAGCTTTTGTTCCCTTGCAATCATAGAGTTTTCCAAACTTAAGTTTTTTATTTTTCATCACATACATTTTGGACAAAACATAGGTATATTTTCTTGTGTTTTTTATATTATTCTTAACTAAAAAAACACATTGTGACTACAACAAACTTTAAGAAAAATATGAATTTGAAAAAATCATAAGTAGTTTAGTTGAAAATCATACGAAAAGTACGTTAAGAAATGCATTCCATACATTTACTTTATCTTAACATTACTGCAACGACTCCCTCTAAGGTGAAATAATTTTGTTGTTTTATTCATGAGAGATCCTCTCCAATTATTTTGTTGTTTTTTCAAGTACTTTACTTTTTCTGTCTTATCTTTTTATTTTTTTGAAAGATCTTCTGTTTTATCATTTTGTAGACTTTCTATTTCTCATCACACATGTCTCTTTCATCTTTCATATGATAAGCTTCCTTTCAATCTTTCATAGCTAAGAAATTTTATTCAAACCACACTTCCTTTATCTCATATGGCTTTGAACAACAATATCAAAATTCATGAACACTTAAAAGTTGTTCCTCCATCATCAACCCAAACTACAACAATTCCTTTCACTTTCTTTGACATATTTTGGCTAAAGTTTCATCCTATAGAACGAATTTTCTCCTACTCCCTCCCAAATACACAATCACACCCTTCTTTCTTCTTTCAAAAACTAGTTCCAATTCTCAAATCTTCACTCTCTTTAACCCTCCAACACTTTCTCCCTTTAGCTGGTAAAATTATCTGGCCTTCAGAATCTCAACAACCAATAATCCAATACACCCCAAATGATGGTGTTTCCTTGCTTATTGCCGAGTCTAATGTAGACTTTGATCATGTCATTGAAAATTCACCCCATGAAGCTGCTTTGTCTCGTTCTTTTATTCCACATTTGGAGTCAACAAATTCCTCTGCTTCAATTATTTCAATTCAGATAACCCTTTTTGCAAAAAGTGGTTTTTCTATTGGAATAAGCACACACCATGCTGTTCTTGATGGAAAATCTTCAACCATGTTCATGAAAGCTTGGGCTTATCTATGCAACAAAATAATTGAAACCAAAGAAGAATCACCAACTTTGTTACCTGAGTTAGAACCTTTATTCGATAGGGATGTCATCAAAGACCCAAATGAGCTTGGTGTTACATTCACAAATAGCTGGACCGAGATCATATCCAAGATGTTCCCAAACGAAAAAGGAAATGAACATAGCTTAAATATTTTACACTTTGAACCAAAACTTGAAGACTCTGTTCGTGCCACATTCAATCTCACGCGTGAAGATTTGAACGAGATAAAGCAAATGGTGTTATCAAAATGGGAATTTTATGATACAAATGAATCATATTCAAAGCCACAAACTTTATCATCTTTTGTTCTCACTTGTGCTTATTCACTCGTTTGTTATGCAAAAGCGATTCACCGAGCTGATATGGAGAAAGAAAAGTTTTCTTTTGCTTTCACCATAGATTGCAGAGCAAGGTTAGAACCACCAATACCAAGTAACTTTTTTGGAAACTGTGTTTGGGGGCACTTCATCGATTCACAACCGTTGGATTTCATTAAAGAAGATGGTGTTTTCTTAGTTGCTAAGTGTATTTACGAGAAAATAAAGATGATAAATGAGAACGGTGTCCTTGAAGGGGCTATTAGTGATGGGTTTGATAAGTACAATTCTTTGATAAATGAAGGATTTGGAGTGTTTGGAGTGTCGGGGTCTAATAGATTTGGTGTTTATGAGACTGATTTTGGTTGGGGAAGGCCAAAAAAGGTGGAGATAGTGTCGGTGGATAGAGGTTTAACCATTGGTTTCGCAGAGAGCAAAGATGGGAATGGTGGGGTTGAAGTTGGTCTTATTCTTAATAAGCATGTAATGGATCTCTTTAGCAAATTGTTTCTTGAAGGACTGTGCTTTAATTGATTGTGGGAAGCAAGTGCATGTGTTAGATAATAAGATGTCGGGCTCATGTTGTTGGATCTTTTTAGGGTTTAAGTTAATTGAGTCCTTTTTGATTTTAATAAGTTATGCGTTTGATGTTATTTAAATCTTAGTTGCCTCCTTTGTTATTTTCTTTTTCTCTGATTCTCTATTTTGTTAACATGACATCATGATCATGATTCACACTTCGTAAAACTATTCGTCGCTTCAGAGTCCCAAAATTTTTCGAATATATTTGCTTTGTTTTTGAATTGACTCTGTCATTTTTTTTTTGAAAGGGAATTGAGTCTATCATTGTGTTGTGGTGTTTCCACTATTGGAGAAAACAAATGTATAGAAAGGGAAAAGGTTCTGGTTGAAGGTTGTTACTTAGAACCATTGGAATTGAATCCATTGGAAATTTAACTAATTGATGCCATCGTTGAAAATTTGTTGCTTGATTCCCCATATTCGAAAATCTAACATAGTCCAACACTTGAAATAATTGCTACAAAAACAAAGATCTATTTTGTGATGAAATATGTTCATGGGGTTGAAACTTCTAATCAAAGATTACATGCGAATATATAGTATAATTAGAAGGACTCTAGTAAGAATATTTTAACCTGTACCTTTACATTTGTAGTTTTACCCATATAAATCAGTCGTAATGTAATACCAAACTGTATGTATATTACAATATTTAAAATATGGTGCCCACACATAACATGGTTATTTCAAAAACAAACCTAGCTTACAATATGGGACTCATAATGTGAGCTCAATTCTAATATGGTATTTTCTTTGTTTAATTTACTAATGTGATGTAGATACCTGTTATTTATTGGCGGTTGAAGAATTTTTGTGTTGAAATTTTTGAGAAAAAGTTGACTCGCATTATTTTCGCATAGAATTAACTAGACTTCTCTCTCTAACTTTTTCTTCGCTGCCATCTCTCTAGAAGCCAACAGTTCACACTCTTCGCCGCCTTCTAACCCTCAAAATCCAAACTCCTCTCTTCCAAGTTGTAGATTCCGGTTGCGGTGGTGCGATAGGAATGTTGGTTCTTCGCACCTCCTTTCTCCAGATCGTCGTTGAGTTGTGGGCTTTGGATGGTTCGTCGTCGAGTTGTCAGATCTCTTCATCGCACGTTTCTCCTCAACCTGGGTTCGTCGGTCTTATGCTCGCGCGGAGTTTGGGGTTTGTCTGGGTTTGCACCACCTCCTGTTTCGGTGGCTGAACTCTATCATTTTGTGGCCCAAATCCGCCGTTATTTTGGCTGACTCCTTGGTTGTGGTTCTTTCGTCATTGCTGCTCCTTTGGGTTGCTTTATCGAAGTTGTTATTTTCCTCGGAGGTTTTTCAGCTCTGCTTTGTTCTTAGACCGGTTGGCTTTGTGGCGGTTTAGTTTTGTTTCCGTATTGTTTTTTTTACTTATTGTTTGTTTTTTTGCTTTTCTTTTCTGTTTTTGTTTAGGGCTTGGGTGGTTGCAATCGCGACCTTTTACGATGGTTTGGTTCTGTAAACCTGAAAGGGCATGGTTCTATTAATCCAAAAGGGTCTGTGGTTATTTACACGTTGACTCATCCCTCAATTTGGGTTATTGCGTTGAAACTAGTTTAGTTGGTTTTCCTGTGCTTGATTCTCTGATGTTTCAGGTTTGTTGAGATTTGCAGGTCTTAATGTGTCAGGTCTACCTCTAATATGGTACTGTCTTTTATCCGTCTCAGATCATTGGATTGTCTTGGAAATTATGCTGGAAAAAAACATTAAGCCTGTTGCTTTGCTCAGGAGGTTGCTGGTACGTGGATCGTTTTACCGTGTTGGCGGTTAATCCATTCGCCAATTTCGAACCCTTATTGGTCTCTACAAATGTACACTCTTCATGTTTTTTTGTTACTTGGTTTCGCGCCCGTACGCGGATTCGTTGGGTTGCGCTCGTGAGGAGTGTTGGTTTGATTACGATTGATTAGGGTGGATTCACCTTGGTTTGTTTTACCATGTATCTGGGTCAGGTCTAATGCCCCCCCAGCCTCTGTAACACCTTTTTATTTTATATATTTCTTCTTTTGCCTAAAAAAAATTATTATTTTTGCATAAGAAAGTTGATTGCAATATAAATAGAGAAATTGTTTAACTCATATAATTTGGTTAACATGTAGTTGGTCGATTAGAAACATTGAAGTTACATGGTGTTTGTTAATCATGATTGCTTAACTCGTACATTGTTAGACATGGTAAAAAAAAAATGGTCTTGGATAAAGTCTGAAGTTAAATATTTTTCAAATAATTTCGATGAATGGAGTAGTCAACCGGTCATGTGTGTAGGAGTGAATTTATCTATAAGTTAATGTATCGATTTTCTTCTTGACGTGGAGGTATCGTAGGTTTCGTACTGTTTTCGTAATTAATAACATTGTAATTCTTCAATCTTGGCATTGCTTGTGCTTAGATTGTTAGTTTTTTTATATGTTGTCTTTTTGGTCTTTTCAGAAAAATATTAAGAATTTCTCATGTGCGTAATATTTTTTAATTGTAATTTTTTTTCCTTCAAGCAACTACGTCGAGAAAGAAACAATGACTAAAAAAACGTATAGAATTAGCCAATAGAAAACCTCAGATACACAAACGAAAGATGACCAATCTTATAATTTAAAACCATGGACACTTACACCAACCAAGAATCTGACAAATTAATACCAACCAGAAGGCTCTTACGAAAATTTACTGTCAAACTTGAGATGAGTTCAAACAATATCAGAGATGCTATTCTAGATGCTAATTCTAAAATAATTTCAATTGACTATTAGCATTTTATTAATTTTTAAACTAATGGTCACTGATTTTAAATATACTAAAGGTTTTTTTTTTTCATTTTTGTTTGTTTGTTAACACTTGTTTTTTTTGGGTAGTCGGTTTTGAACTTCATACCTTGTATATATTATACATTGTCTATACCAACTGAGCTAAGCTCACGAAGACGTTTGTTAACACTAGTTTCTGAAAGAAAGGTTTAGGATTTTTAGTTCGAATGAAGATAATTTAAACAAAAATTTTAAAATATAATTATTCAATAAATCAGAAAGAAAAAAAATATATCTTTATTATATTTGAAATTTTAGAGGGTACAGTGAATAGATACATCTGACCAGTAGTGGGCTATGAATAGGATTACCATAGAACTGGCTTTTCACTAATTTGAAATATTTCCAATGAGATGGCTCCATACGTTGTTCTTCCAGACGCAAAAAAGAAACAAAAGCAAAAGCCGTATATACCTTTGATTTTATCACCCAATACATTTTAGTTTCTGTTTCTTTCAAATCATAGAGTTTTCCACAACTTTTTGTTTCTAACTTTTTCTAAAATAATTCTAAACATGTCTGGAGTCCAGACTCTGGACAACGATCTTACCTTGCCGTTCTAAGGAAACATCAATTATTATATTTGAATATTCTTACCAATATATATACAACATTTCATCTTTTTTTTTATCTTATTCTATCCATCATATTATCAATTTATCATACCACTCTCTCATATCTTTGTCTCTATCACGTGGTAGATTGTCATTTGACTGTTTAAAAATTATTTTCCCAAAATATTATCTTATTCTATAATATTTGCAAACGCTTACAAATACTTGGTCAGTGTTTTTTATTGGTAGTGACTTGGTCAGTGTTTTGATACGTGGTTGGAAATTTCTTCTCCCAAAATTATATGACGTGATAATTTAGTTTTGAATAAAGACTTAAATTTCATTTCACACACTTGCTTGTGGCTCAATTTAGCGCACCTAACAAAATATGATACTCAAATTAATCGATATATATTGAACAAATTTGATATTATTTTGACTATAACTGGAGGCTAATTTGATATTATTTTGTTATGAGAGACCGAATGGAAACACAAACAAATATTAAGACACTATATTGGTTTTAATTTTTTTTCCAAAAATAAGACACGTGTTCTTTTGTTTTTTTAGGGAAAATAACTTATATCATTTCATTAAAAATCAGATCAGTAATACATGTTGGAATATCATCAAAGACATGGAAGTTAGTACTAGATGTGGCTGCCTTAGATAAAGTATGCGCAACGTCATTTGCTTGCCTCCTAATAAACTCGACATGAAAGTTTGTTAAATAAGTGTTACAGAATTGGATGCTACTATCCATAATAGAACCAAACTCAGTGATATCTCCACGACCTTTGTTGAAATAATCAACTACTCTTTTTGAGTCAACCTCGAAATCAACATTTGTGAGTTGAAGTTCATGTATCTACCGAATCACATGATGTAATCTCAGGGCCTCCCATTTGAGTAAACCACATTGTTTTTGAGTGGACATGATTCTCATCTAAGTTTCGGATGCACATACCCAATCCTACCTTATTAGTGGTATTTGAAAAGGACACATCGACATTACATTTGTATCAGTCGAGTCTGACACCTGTTGCCACAATTTGAGATTCCTAGCTTTCCAAATATTCCACATTATGGTGACGATGGACTCAATTTGAGATGTAGACAACCTTTGCAACAAATTGAAGATGATATTAGGCGCATTATCAAATTGATTCAGGGACGGAGAAATCAAATGTCAAACATTGGCTGAACGCCAGCTGTCAACTGCTATTGGGCAATGAAAAAAAAACGGTAGCTATCTTCATGGGGGTCTTCACACCTGACATACTTTGAAGGACAGTTGACACCCTGCTTCGCAGCTTCACCCGTGTTGGAAAACAGTCTCTACAAATTCGCCACACCAAATTCTTGACTTTGGGGGGCACTTTCAATCTCCAGATACCACTTCAATACCTAGGTTTTTGCAGATGAACATTATTTATGACCTCTTTGATATAAATGTGATAGGCACTTCTAACAGAATAACGCCCGTTCTTCTCTGCCTTCCAGATCATCTTGTCCATCTGGACCTGCTAATGAAGAGGAGTATTTAAAATATTTTGGGCCGTTTCACTTGCAAATAACTGACGGATCAACTGTTCATTCCAAGTTTTAACCTCTTGATCAATTAGATGTCCCACAGTATAGAGTTGCATAGCCAGCATGTCAGCACTGGATCCTACCTCAATCCACGGTTCATTAACAATAGGGATATTGAAACCAGTGCCAATTTTCCAACGAGCCCCTTGATAGCGATTTTCGCAAGTGTACGAAATCGTGCAAGTAGTAAAATTAAAACGGTAAGATCGAGTGTCGAACTCGAGGATCGCGTTATACTGTTGAATAATTTTTTTGACTTAATTGAACAAAAAGGTACTGATTTTGTTTGATTGCAATGATGAAAATTAAGCAAAGTAAAATTGGTTTGAACTTTATAATAATAAAGTTGTCTGGGATGAGTTTCACTAGATGACTATCTTGAGTTATCAACTTGAATATGACTATTGAATCGACGTATCGAATCATTACCGAATTCTCTACTTTATTCTTGCCCTAATTCCTTAGTGACAGAATCATTAATCCTAAAATAACCCCTAATTCCTTAGTGAATTTAAGATTAGAATTAAGCATGATTGAACAAGAATTCGTAATTGGTTTCAAGGGTTTGCATCTATTCCTAGACTACAAAGGTAAGAATTTCTTATCTCAAGCGTTTATAAATTCAACTTCCGTTTCACAATATAAACGGTAAATCAATTTAAAGGCGGCCAAACAGTAAAAGCATTAAGATCAGAGATAAGAAAAATGATTCAATACACTTCTTCAATAATCAAAACAAAGTCATGGAACAAAAGTTGTCATCTACATAATCTCATCCCTAACAATTGGGAATCTAGCTACTCATGATAATGAAAATAAACAACAAAGAAAAGAGAATAAACAGACAAATTTTCTGACACCGCCGGCATCACCCAGCATTGCCGTTCTCTATCCGGGTCACTTTAATTTCCTGTTATCCTTCCCCAATCTCATGTGCTGCGTTATTCCGTGCTGCTCCCAAAAGTTCTAAACCTCTCCGTCCTTCCGTCGTGCCTTCTTTTGATCAGCCTTCTGCCAATATATATTTATGCCGCACTCCTCCACGTCAATTAGCTTTTTAAAATTAAGGAGACCTAATTCAAGCTTTGGGCCAAGCCAAATGAATACAATACGTTCTTTTTTTCCAATGGGCCAAGGTTGCACTAGGTTGTATATATATTATAAATAAAATGTTATTTGCAGCTCTTTTCTCATTACTACAATGCTTTAATATATTCATAGCTTCGGTAGCAATGTTTTATCCCAACGATCAAGCTATTTAGTTGAATAAATGACATAAAAAAAAACTAGACAAAATGTCTCATTAGCGAAGAAATTAATGACATAAACAACTGATTGATTTGAAAATTACAAGAGAATGATTTATTCAAAATGACTCTAATTAAACACTGAAATGATAAAAATAGACTTAAAACTTAATTGAAAAGACTCTAAAAATAGTGATTGATGAGGAATCATCACCCCTTGTCGAACTACCACTTTGGCGCTGAGAATGCTACGCCAAACAAAGCTTGGATTATGTCCCAATTTAGCATCTAGGTAACTAATATTCGGGTAGTATCTAGCTTTAAAAATTCTTGAGACAAGGCTTTCCGAATTGGTTTGTAGATGCCACCCTTGTTTTCCAAGCATTGCCACATTAAATGCTGCTAAATCTTTGAAGCCCATTCCTCCATGATTTTTGTGAACAGATAGTTTTTCCCAGGATAGCCAGTGCAATCCTTTATTGCTTGTACCTTCATGACCCCACCAGAAGGCATTCATCATCTTTTCTATTTCGTCTATAAGTGTATTCGGTAACCTAAAGATGCTCATGACATAAGACGAAATAGCGTGAAGGACAAATTTGATCATGACCTCCCTTCCTGCTTTGGACAAACATTTGCTACTCCAACTACTGATTTTTTGCCACACTCTATCCTTAATGAAGCTGAAAGTTGCTTTTTTTCCTACGCCCTGCCATTGATGGCAAACCAAGATACTTACTAGTCCCTAAAACCGCACGTACTCCTAATATGTTGGTGATGGATTGTTTTAGCGGTTCTTGAACATTTATGCTGTAAAAGATTTCAGACTTAGGGAGACTGATAGCTTGACTTGATGCTTCCTCATATTGATTCAAAATATGCTTCATCGTATTCGCCTGATGCTCCTCCACTTGAAAGAACAAGAAACAATCATCAGCGAACAGTAGGTGGGATATTCTCGGAGTAATGCGACAAACACGGACACCTTCGAGATCTCTCCTAGCATTATCCAGAATGGATCTGTCAGATATGAATGCTGACTGTGAATCGGCAATACATTTGTGTAAGATTTTCTTCAGACGATTTGCTAGCACCTTGGACAAAAGTTTGTAAAGGACATTACACAAAGCTATGGGTCTCTACTCTTTCATGGGTTTTTGTTATGTACCTTTTGGAATCAAGGCTATATTTGTGGAATTCAAAGTTGGGGGAAATTGACCTTCATTCATCCACTGGCAACACTAATTAAAAATATCATCACTGCAAACTGACCAAAAATAATGATAGAACCCAGGATTGAAACCATCAGGGTGCGGACACTTGTCAGGCTACATGGAAAACATTGCTTCTTTGATCTTTTCTCTGCAAAAAGGAGCTGTTAAATGTGCATTGTCCTCATTATCAATCACCTGATCCAGCATATTGATCACTGGTGAGCGAACACTATCGTGTCCTTCAAACAGTTTATCAAAATAATTTTTCGTAATAGATCGCATCCCATCATCATCGGTGATGCGAATTCCTTCATTTGTTTCAAGAGAGAGAATTTTGTTTACTCTCTTTCTGGAAGTTGCTGCAGCATGAAAGAATTTCGTGTTCAAGTCTCCATCACGATACCAATGAGTTTTTGGTCTCTACCTCCAGTACATATCCTCTTGAACAAGCAAGTGGTTAAGTTTTTGCCTCAAATTATCAAATTGAACCTCATCCTGGATTCCAGTGACATTGCGGCTTCTATTTGAAGTTTGTTGCAATGGGTTTCACTTCAATGCGTTAGGTCTTATGCACAATTTGATAATTTGTTGATGATATTGCTTCCTGCACTCCCAAGACAACTATCTCGAACAACATCATTTACACCATCCTCAATTCTCCAAGCACTTTCAAACTTGAAGGACCTTCTGACTCTATGAATTCAAGCCACCGAAGTCTTGTCCAACAAGATAGGAAAATGATCAGAGGACGGAGCAACAAGATTTTCTAACTTAGCATTAGGAAACATATGCATCCAAAAATTAGTGACTAAAGCTCTATCCAGCTTTTCTTCTACAGCACGAGTAGTACCCAAACTCTTAAACCAAGTAAAGGGATATCCATATGAACATCAATAAGACCAGCATCTTGAACAGCTTTTCGAAATCCCCTAATAAGCCAGTTGGGTCTGGTGGCCATCCCTTTTTTCTCATCAGCATGAAGGATATCGTTAAAATCCCCCATCAGACACCAAGGTAAACTAATCTGTCTAGCAAGACCACAAATGAAATTCCATGAATCTCTTCTTCTACCGATTTCTGGAAATCAATAAAAAACCTTTGAACATCCAAGCCCCACGATTGACTTCTTCAATTTTAGCACTAATATGGTTAGCCAAATAATTGACAATGCTACAGTTAACCATATTTCGCCAAAACAAAGCAATACCTCTGCCTCTACTATTTCTAACTGGTGCAAAACAAGAATCATAACCCAATAAGTAACGAAATTCCTCGATTTTATTAACTTGAACAATAGTTTCACAAAGAAAAAGGATATCCGATTTATAATACCGAACAAGGAATTTGATTTTAGGAATTACACACAAGATTCCCAGGCCTCGGCAATTCCTAGCTATAATACTTATTGATCTCGGCAGGCCTTGCTACCAGGTCCCGACGTTTCATTTTTTTCAAATACTGGATTATTAAAAACATACATTGTTTTCTGCCCCTCCTTTTCATGGTCACCTTCTTCAGCAATTTCATGGTCACATACATTGTTTTCACGTGCACTAACCATAAAAGAACCTGGCTGTACTGGGTTGCGTGCTAGGGCTTGTTTGCGTGGATTCCCATGGTGTTGGACGGATGCTACAACTTTCTCTTTCCTGGCGTTTCTGGCTCGGCTCTGAAGGTGAGAAAAACACAAGAAGGGGGGTTGAATTGTGTTTACTTTTTCTTCGTTTTCTCCTACTGAAGTCACTGATCAAAAGCAGATAAAGTTCAACTTCTAAAGTGATAATCAGAATCTAAATGTAGCGGATAAAACACACACACAGAGAGAGAGAGAGAGAGAGAGAGAAGAAAGACACAAAGCAATTATACAGGTTCCTTCCACAAACCGAAAGTAGTCTTGTCCCCCTTGCACTTCCAAGGAGAGTTCACTAAGAATGTAATATGTGATTACAACTACTCAATGCTACAACTAGCAAGAGACTTCAAATTACTCAAGCACAACTGCAAGGGATTTCCTATGCTCCTGAACACAGTCAAGAGACTTCCAATGCTCAAGCACAACTGCAAGAGATTTCTATTGTTCAAGCACACAAGCAAGAGACTTCTATTGCTGAAGCACACAAGCAAGAGACTTCTATTCAAACAGAATCACAAAGAAGTTTGTTTGAGTTTGAACACTTGATATACAATCAGTGGTGTTCACAATACAAATCAGATATAGACTCTTAAGACTCTAGAATTTCTAAGATATGAACTTTGATAAGAAATTATAAGTGACTTTAGATGCAGAACAATATCAACAGAGTTTGGCACTTGTGAATTGTTGTATGAGTCTTTTTTTTTGTGTGTTTCTACATACCTGGTAAGTGCCAGGAAGTAGTAATTTTAATGAAGATTTATGGCACTTCTGTAACTTGTTTTGCAAGTTATCAAGGAAAAAGCCGAGAGATAATTGACTTTAATCCTTTTATGCTTTATCTATCTTACTTTACCTAATTTTGCAGGAAAGTTACTCAAGGCATTGAGCAAAGATGGAAAACAAGCAACAAAGTGCAACAAGGCCAAAAATAGGCAGAACAACAGGTTTGCTCGCCCTCAGTTCGCCCTCCACTCGCCATGGCGAGTTAGCAAAGAAAAAAATAGGCAGAGAGGCATGTTTGCTTGCCACCAGCTCGCACCCAACTCGCCATGGCGAGTTAACAAAGGAAAAAATAGGCAGAAGCTCATGTTTGCTCGCCATGGCGAGTGGTGTTTACTTGGGAGGCGAGCAAGGGCGGTTAAAACTCCCCAGGATGACGTGGCACAAACCCAATGGGGAAGAAACCTCAACTCGCCATGGCGAGTAGAAGAACTCGCGAGGCGAGTTGATGCAGATGGGAAAGCTTATAAATAGAACCCTTGATCATTTCTTGAGGGATACTTTTATTTTTACAGAAAAATACAAATAGATACTTAGAGAGAGAGAGATAGGGCTTGGTCTTCATAGAGTGAGAGTGATAGAAGTTTGATTCTTCCACATTTGGTGAGAAATCAAAAAGGGGTATGTTAAACACATTTTGTTCCAACAGGCTCGACTGGCTAATATTGTCCTTTGTGGAGACAAATTCAGCACGGTATTCAGCAGCATTAAACATAGGGGACAAGACTGATTATTGGCCATCATTACCTGTGGACAATAAATGCTGATTTTTGTCCACCTTTAGAATCTGAAAAAACATCATTATTTGCATTGAATGAGACATTAATTGGCGCTGACTTCTATGTGAATAGTTTCATGTAAGCATGTGCAGACATCTTATTGATTGCTGATGATTGTTGCAATAATGGATTAAATGATTGCTGAACAGGTGGGACCACCTGCTGCTGCGCCACGTCGAACAGGACCATTTGTCCTTGTTTCACATGCTTTGACTACTGATTGTCCCCATGTGGGGCCCTGCTGCGGGAAATTGCTGACTTCCTCCTCCCTTATCCCCACGCGCTCCACCTTTGTTGCCACCAGCCTTAGAAGTTTGTGGGGTGCCCGTATGTTGGGCCTCTAGGTCTATCAATTTCCACAATGCTTCTGCACCCCCACCATTTGCATACAAGAATTCGTCCTTTTTCGTCATTCCTATCGTTAGTACTTTATTGACTTGATCCAATTTTGTAAGATTCAGAGCAAATATTTTTGTACTAGTCTTGACCTCCTCTTGACTGGCCCCACCAGGGGTAATTTCAGTAGGGTTGATTTCCGTCCACCATCTCACTAAACCCGTCATGTCTGACCTTTGACATTCCATATACTTGAAGAAAGTTAAAGACATGGTCATTAATGGTCGCACCTTCTTCCTTCCGACCACTAGAAATCTTGCTCCGGCCACCGACGATCCATTTTCTTGCTTCTTTGTGACCACCGCCAATGGAGTTATTCTCAGCTCGGAAATAAGCTCCCCATTTCTTCTCGCTGCTTGCAGAACCGGCTACAAATTTATCGCTACAAAAAATTTCTAAGTGGCCTATAGTACCACAAACAAAGCAAAACTTGCCTAATTTCTCATACTTGAAAACAAGTCTTATGTTTTCACCTTTCTCCCACTCGATAACCAACTCTTGTTGTAACGGTGCCTCCACCGCAATTTCTACTCAGACCCTCATGAATCTCCGCCACTGCCCATAATTGTTTTCCTCATCAAACTTGATCAGCTTACCAATATGACTTCCAACAAGAGCACCAACCTTGTCGTCCATGAACCCTAACGACAATTGGTTAGTCTGTGCCCATATCTCCATAGTATTCATGGACATCGTCAGAGGGTTCTCCCCAATAGCAACTTTTTTCAGAATAATCATATTGTTGTTGAGTAACCAGGAGCTGCGATCAAGGATCCTGGCAAGATCCGCTTTTGAGTAAAGCTGGACCATGAATTTGTTATCTTCCATAGGGATCATAGATATTTGATACTTTGGTTCCCATATAGGGCCAAGCCTTGCCTCAAGGGTGGCTAAGTGAACAGGCTTATTAACCACCACGCGGCCAACAAGACATAGATCTAGCAATTCTGCCTTAGTGAGATTCGGCTGCTTTGATGCAGCGCCATTGTCACCATTGATGTTTAGGTTCTCCATTTTTTTGACTGAAATAAAGGTGGTTAAGAAAATAATATAGGTGAAGAACAGAAGGCCAGATCTCATGAAGCTCTGAATGAAAACAAGCAGCTATGTTTCATTATTATAAGTCTCGTTGCAGATAATTGCTAGGGACAACCAAATCTTCACCAATAAAATGAAGATCTTCATAATCACTAGGATGGATTGAAGACCATAAAGACCAACGTACAACCACATTAAGACTGTTGACTTAGGATTGGGTTCTTTCGAAAAAACGGCCAAAAAGAGTAGTAAATCCCATGAATAAACAACGAGATTCATGTCGAAAAACCAAATCTTAAGAGATTTTAGGACAAAAGACAAAACTGGAAATACACCACGTTAAAGCTTGAAACACACCACGTTGACCTATTAAAAACAGTATATTTTTTAAAAAAAAATATCAACTAATTTGAAATTTATAAAAATGGATGAATTTAGCTCAAAATTTTAGAATTTAAAAGTTTAAAAATTATTAATTTTATTCAATTGAAGGAATAATCTAGAGCTTAATTAATATTCAAGGTTAATGTAAAAATTATTTGCACTTTTATGTCCATCCAATCATATTTTAGCTAAAAGATTGTTGTGAGTAATTAATATATAAAAAATATATATAAAAAGAGTAAATAAATCTAAAAAATAAAACTAAAACGGGCTGGGCCAGGCTCTAGAATTTGAGGCCCATGAGTTTTAAATGGGTTGGGCCGGGCTGACCCATTAATGTAGTCGGGCCTATCGGCAACCCATTTGACACCTCAACGCAAAACCCTTATTATATTTGAACATACTTACTAATATTTATGCATATATTTAATATTTCATTTTTCTTTATCTTATTCTATCTATCACATTTTTTTAGTGAGAGAAACTTCACCTTCTCTCTAAGTTTTCTTTTTCCTTCATTCATCGGAGAGAGGTAGTTTTAAGTCATTTTTTGATCTAAAATCACCCATAAATATCTTTTTCTCCTTTCTTTTAATAAGTGGTTTTCACATATATCAAGTTTTTCCTTTTGTGTTTTTTGTGATTTCGTCGTCTAGTGCATCGTTGTGTTGTTTGTCGCCTTGTGCGGCGTTGATTTTTGTGTTTGTTGCGATGTTCATTTGGTTCCTATTGGGAGATCGACTTCAGTTAATTACAGATTCAATCAATGATTTGGGCGTCGATATTGCAGATCCAGAAGCATGAATATTTCAGTGACTTAGAATATATCATATTATTAGTAGGTATTTTACCGTTGTATGCTATTATTTTTTTTAAAATGACAAATATTATTCTCGTCCAGATAAAGCAAGAAGCAATAAATTCGCGGAAGCAAAAAAGAAATACAAACGCGGCGCCGCATATATAGGGACACCAAAAACCAAATAACCTATAAGTAGTGAAGTAGAACTATACAAGCTTACAACACCGCAAACATACCCCTGCGTCACCACCTGCTAAACTGAAAAAACCAGAAGGAAAGGTTGCGCATGTTGCTGTTCCAAGAAAAAACCAGCTCAACAGCAACCGAAGCCAGCACCAAAAACCAGCCTCACCACACATGCCATAAAGCATGTGCAGAAGCAAAACTGCACAGTGGCATCTACTGACAAGACCAAACCCAACAAAGAGGCCTAACAACAAACCACCTAAACAGCAGCCAAGAAGAGGCTACACAAATGATACCCCGGCCACCTAAACGCACCCGCACCCTACGAAGGCACAATTGAGTGTTCCAACACCACTCGTAAAAAAGGCACACCGGAATAGACATCCTATGTAACATCCACCGCCAAGAAAGAACCTTGATTTCCTCTACAAGCCCGTCCACCTCATGCTTAACACAATTGAAAATTTTATCATTCCTCCCTTTCCACAACACCCAAATTGTTGAAAGCCAGATCAACCGAAGACTTTTCAACACATTTTTATTAGTCCCCCCCCCCAAATGAACATGAAGTAACAATCTAGCCACCACATCAACTTAGACCACACCAAGCAAGTCAAATTACAATGCAAAAAAAGGTGGATATATGATTCTTCCGCCGTATTACACATAACACAAGAAGTTGACTCATCCAGTGGTAAAACATTCCTCAAAGTATGATTTTGATTTGTTGGAATTCGGTTAAGGAAAGTCTTCCAAACAAAAGCCAAAACTTTCGAGGGTGTCAGATTCTTCCATAAATTTTCAAACACCGTTTTCTCCTCATCTCCCCACAAATCGTCCGTCACCACCAATCCCTCCAACAACTCATAAGCCGATTTAACAGAAAAGACTCCCGTCTCCTCTAATCTCCAACTCCAAGAATCATCTTGGTTAGACCATGACATACCATCTAAATCCTCCATAAGACTTAAAAGTAACTGCTCCTGCCCAAACAAAGAGATGTCGTCTCCAATTAAACCTCCATTCCTTTCCCAACTCCGTAGTCACCCCCATTTCCCCAACCTTCGCTTCCTTCTGATTAGAAATCAAGAAAAGTATAGGATATTTAAGCCGAAAACACCTCTCCCCTCTCCACCTCACATTCCAAAAACTTGTATTCGTATCATCAACCACCATACGCAACACCTCCGAATTAAACCATCCAAGGCCACCAAAATCACCTAGTTTATTCAAGTCTTTCCACCATGAAGAGGCATGACTAGGCCACACGTATTTTCCCCCTCCAACAAGGTTCCAACACAAGGTCCATATTTAACTTCAATAACATGTTATTTTATTGGATGTTATGAGTTTGTTTGCAGATTCTCCATTTACGTTTTTAACGATGTTGAACATATTATTGTATCTGATACACTCAATCAATTTAAATGAATGAATATCGTTTTGTTTTTGTAAAAAAATAAATAAAAAATCTATCACATTATCGATTTATCTTATCACTCTCTCATATCTCCATCTCTCAAGTTGTTGATTTCATTTGGTTAATGGTTTATAACCACATATTTTTCACTCTATCAATTTGTTTATAATGCAAAGAAGATAACGCCTTCCGGTACCAATGGTCATTTGAAGCTTTCGACTTTTGAATTTTGATATGTGGCCTGATAAAGAAATATTTGCAAATACTTACTTACTAGTGTATATAACCCATGCGTTGCACTGGTTTCATCATAATGTTTATATAATTTTTTTATTTAAAATTATAATTTTGATAGGTCTATTGATTTATTGTTTGATTTTAAAAAAGGGTTATGTCAATGAGTTGAATGCATCATTCTGAAGACAACTTTTTCTTTAGGTTTTTTTGACAAAAATTAACAAACGACTAAAAACACGACACGACAATCACTAACCCCTAAACAATGTGAAGCAACCCAACTCAGCACTGTTCACACCAAGAAGAAGTTGATCTTCACATGCAATTGTTTGCTACTGTCTTCCTTATTCAATTTCTCGAACTCAATTCAATTTTTGTCATTGTCCTTGGCGTTTTAGATTTATGAGTTGAACTGTCAAAACACTTCACCGATTAGAAACAATATTGGTAAATTAATTTTCTATTTGTAATGATTGGTCGTTCACTTAGAACCATGCTTTACGTTGATTGACAAATAGACATTCAAGTGTTTAAAAAACTAATAAATATTTTATGGTCATATTAATTTATGTAAAAAAATTGAGACATGATTTCTACTAGACAAATAATTTTTTAAAACAGCAAAATAATTTTCTATATTACGTTTCTAAACTTGTAACCAATGAAATCATGCCTTATTCAATTCCTAAACCAGTTACACATTCTTAGCTTGTTACATGAATGTTAGTTTTATTTAAATAATAATTTATATAAACGAATGATTGGCATAGTAGCAGGCTATAGCAACACTTCTTCGTTTCAAGTACCATCTAATTTTTTAGTTAAAGGCATTATAAAAGTCATTGAGTTTCTTTTTCAAAAAAAAAAAGTCATTGAGTTTCCTCCTGTTATCCCATGTAATTTATTTTCGTGGAATCCAAATGATTTTTGTGTTATATTATTTGTGGGAATTTTTTTTTAACCTTTTTTAATTACAATAATTTTAACTTCAAATCTATTTTACTTTGCAAATTCTTCTAATACTTTACTTTGAACTCTGTCTTTTTTATAACAACCACAACATATATTACTTCACTCTTTAACTATGCTATCATGTGTCCATTTGATGGCATATCTTTGGTCCTTCATTTACGTGTAGTGTTTTCTTTGATACATGGCAAAATTGAAGTTCTTTACCATAGTAGCATGTAGGTAATTGGAGTAAAAAATTTAAATACCAATTAGTAGATACAAAATCAAGCTCCGATTTAACTAATTGTGTTGGCCATTAATATTATCATGCTTTCATTCATATTCAAGCATATTCAAAAATCAGACAAAAACATATTCAAGCATGCTTTCATGATATTATCATATCACGAACCGTGCTGAGGTGGTGGACATAATTAAAAATCAACCTTAAGGGTCCGTTTGGTGCACATGATATGATAGAGATAGGATATGATATGAATCTGGATAAGGATAGGAAATGATATAGACATGATAAACATTTATCCTATCACATGTTTGTTGTACACATGATATCATATATATCACAATTAAATGGCAAAATTACCCTTATAATTAATTTTATATTGTAACATTTTTTAATTAAATATAATTAAGCTATTATTAATTATACAAATTTATAAAATAAAATAAAAATTGTATCGTCTTCTTACTTTTT
>Ga0315914_1004713_pt1 | contig 20260 bp, 8 predicted proteins | sample MpolenodulesMG_FD_203920 | JGI IMG/M metagenome (GOLD analysis project Ga0315914, IMG submission 203920) | Medicago polymorpha root nodule microbial communities from Los Angeles, California, United States - elongated nodules | ecosystem: Host-associated > Plants > Roots > Nodule | place: USA... | reverse complement strand
TATGATTTGTTAAAAAAAAACTAGACATGATAGATACAAATTGAAAAAATTATTTCATTAGAATCAATGAAAATTATAAAAGTAAAATATTTTGTTTAAAAAAAAACATAGCTCATAAAAATCAAAGTTTTTTTTTCAATTTAATAAATTAATGATAGAATGAAAAAAAATTTAGAAATTTTGTACGCATTTTCATTGCATACTATGAGTATTAAATTGTAAGAAAATAATAATAATAGATAAAAACAACATCAATCATATATTGTATAATTAATTAGAGATTAAATATAAATTTTCATCTCTACAAAAAAATTAACTTTTTGGTCCTTATAAAAAATTTCTTCAAAACATTGGTCCTCCAAAAAAATTTGTCATCAAACTTAATTCTTAACTATTATTTTGTATTGAGAAAAAAAAATGCATTTCATTTGCGTGACATGTACTCTTCAGATTTATTATTTTTATTCCCTAAAAAAACGATTTATTATTTTTACATAACTATTAACATACCTTATTCATTTAAATATTTTAATTAATGTCAATAACATCTTATTTATGAGAATCAAATTAGTTTAAATTTAAAAGCTGTCCTAGTTTATTTTTCTGAAGGACTAAAGTTATTTTTATTTTTTTCATGGCTTAAATTAGGTCTTTTTTTACAAAATTTTAAGTTTTAAATTAGGTCTTGTTAATTTTCCATGGGACCAAAGAGGTCTACATTTATTATTTTATTTTTTTAACAATAAAAATGAGATATAAATTAACACAAAACAAGAGTCTCAATAGCACAAGACGTGTTACAAAGACTCCTAAAGATACACAGTGTCAGTCAAGTCATACAAAAACTTCTTTTCAATGACTAAAAATTTCTTTTATTATTTCAGAAGCTAAATTGGATCTTGCAATTTTTTTTGGTACCTGACAACGAGGGTGACGATTATAAGATATACAAGAAAGAGAGTATTACTCATGTTAGGACGCATCCCATAGTTAGCTTCTTAAAATTTTATACGTACACATAGTCTTTGACCTATAATCTTTAAACTATGATAAGAAAGATGACACTTGTCTATACTTACCAAAACGTGTATTCACAATTTTGCGACTTCTGGTTATGGCATATGATTTGTTTCAAACGAACATGCTAGTGTACTACAATGTCAATAGTTGTTTGCTATCAAAATAGACTTCCTCAACCTTTATTTAAGCCTTGATGTCATTTAATTTGTTACTTTGGAATGACCATATTCAAATTTTCCAGCTACTCTGCTAAATTATACTTTTGAACTTTGTCACGCTTCTTCAAATCTTATCGCAATATGTTAGACTTTTTGTATAAAGATATCCACAAGAGTTGAACATAAGTCTTTTCAAGACTTTTTGTATAAACTCTTTGAAAATATATCACAAGAGTTAAAGATTATTAGTTTGTGTGTTTTAATCCATAATCATGATTAACAAATACTTACGAGTTAAATTTGTTACTTTTGGATAAGTTTGATTAGTTAGTTACAAGAGACTTACTCTCTAAGTCATTGTATATATATAATTGCTTGTAACTCAATCAAAAAATGTGTGAATACAATTTTCAATATTCTCTTCTCTCTCCAACAAACTCTAACCACCATAACCATCTTCATCTTCTCCATAGAAACCCTAATTTCACTTTGCTTGCATAACAAGAAACCTAAAGCTGCGCTAATAAAGATATCCACAAGAGTTTTAGGTGTAAATAATTTAAGATTTATGTTCAAACCATTTAAGAGTTGTTTACACCTAAAAAAATAATTATTATGTTAATCGAAATCAATAGATAGACAATTAAAGATTAGACGTAGACTATGATAGTCAAAATAGAGTTGGCTGATTATTTCTCAAGTCTACTTACTAGTACGTGGATCTTAACAATATTAGAATAATAAATCAATGGTCCGTAGAATTGAACATGAAGCATCAAACACCCACTCTCGTTTTATTGCATCACTGACTATAAGAAGCGATTAGTAAGTAAGTATGATTTGAAGGAAGGTTGCACATTATAGACTATGTCAACGGAAAATGCTATAAAATGAGAAATTGACAGACCAACATAGAGCGCCGCAAATCACTCAACAAGGGAAAATTGTTGCATTACTTGCAAAAATAGTCGAGCAAGAATAGGCATTGAAGGTCATGTCATTTCATCGGGTAGGACTAATTTTGCTTAGAAAAACCTACTAAATACAATGTATTACGAACACAAACAATCAAATACAAGTTATTATATGCTATTTAATCCTTTTATCATTATGCAGTTGTCATTATTTACATGTATTTATTAGTCCAGTAGCAAAATCCTTTTTTTTACAAAAACCAATAGCAAAAACCTAAAAATCGTACTTGACATTCTACTAAATAAGTTCGAAAATTTATAACTGAATGACATAGTTCCTTCGTCAACAATAATCGATTGAAGAAAGATAAACACAGTTCAAAATTGTCAGCTAAAACCTCATTAGCCTTTCATTCAACAACAATATTATAATTTTTTTTCATATTCACCTCATGATAAGTTTAAATATTAGAAAAAATGATGGGTTCTTGATTTATGGTTTTATTTACAATTTGTTTTGAATGTGAACACCCCTGATAGAATGGGTTGAGATTGATATATGAATATTAACGGTCTTCATATTCACCTCCAACTTTAAATATTAGAAAGAGAAAAAAAAATGTACTCAATTAGAATAGGCTTTCTTCATCAAAATAATGACGTGTTTGATCAGATTATCATGCTTAAGGGTGGGAATAGATCAAGCCGACCTACAATAACCACATACCCAATTCAAGTTAGAGTATTTTTTAATAGAAAAGATTAATACTTTTTAAAAAGCTTACGTAGTTAAAAAGGTCAAACTAGATGTCATAAAAAAGCTTTTTAGATCTAACAGGAGGCCAGTTTACTTAAGCAAATATAAATAATACTTTTTATTACTAATGTTATTACATTAAATTTTGTAATATGATTAAATTATAAAATAAAAAAATTCAATAGGCCAAAAGAAAGGTTAGGCATCAAGGTAAGTCTGGAACATCCCAACTAGGTTGACAACCAACAGAAACCCTCATCCTCTACCGCCTTCCAATACGTAATATTATTTAAAAAATGGAAAAAAATATGTACAAAAGAGGGGGGGGGACTAGGCCAAACCCTCTGAAAACCAAAAAGAAACGACAGAAATAAACGACAAAAACAGACTACAATGGCCAAATGTTGCACAGGCTCATATGAAACATCCTCAATGGCCAAATGTTGCACAGGCTCATCCATTACAATGGTTGCGTGCTGCTCTGGTTCCTTTGGTATTTCTTGTTGTTGTACCGTAATGGTATGTGTCTCCGTTTCAGTAATTACTGGATCAACATTCTTTTGTGGTGCTGCAAAATCAAGAGAGGAACCTATACCCGACGGATTGTCTTTGATAGGAACCCAATTTTGCTTTCTTGTTGGAACTGGTTTTTTGCCTTGGACAATTTTTTCTTTGTGCACAGTACCGTCCTTCCGAGCATATAGCCACCTACATGAGGAAAAACCATGGCCTATGGTTTGACAATGTGTACAAAATTCCGGAAGCCACTCACTCATAGGCCACCTCCACATTAAACGCATAACCTTCCTTCTCAACTGTGATCTCATGAAAGAGTTTGCATGAAAAATCCATGTCAACAAGTATGCGTGCGTAGTGACCGTAGATGCGCTTGGAAGTCGCATTATCAATGAGGAATGGAGTGCCCACATCACAAGCAATTTCCCCGAGCGTCCTATCCATCCAATACTCATGTGGCAATTCCAAAAGTCGAATCAAAACCTGGGCACGAGTGTTACGTTGTTTGTGCATATTTAAATCTTTGGTCCATTCAAACAATCAGAGAACACTTGGCTTCAGATTTACCGTCCCCTTCACTCATACCATGCGCATATCATCCTCAGAGGAAAAAAAGAATTCATAGAAACCCCTCCCCAAGGGTGTCATGGACCATGCTCCCGTCGTTTTCCACTGGTTTTGAAGCTTCGAATGAATGTCTTTTGTAGTGTAGTGTTTGTCACCCTTATTCAGAACCAGTCGACCGCGTAGGTTACACTTGCAAACAGCCATACCCTTTTCGTATATGTCTTGTGAAATATGGATGCTTACGGTTTCACTGTGGATAAAAGGCTGCGGCAAATTATCGTTACTGGAAATTGATGATGCAGTCAATGCTTGCGCGAAAGAAATGATGTGCGCCGGTTTGGAGGAGGAGGAGCCATCGCTGCAATTAAATGATTCACAGCAATTTTGTTCACTGGTGAGGCTAGTTCGGCCGGCCAATCAAAGGCCATGGCCAAACTACGGTACTATGATGATTGCAAAATCACGTAACAAGCTGGATTATATGGTGTGGAAATTACCAAAGTCACGTAACAATATATTGTGTTTTCTCTCACCAAAATCCAGTAGAAAACTGCAACACGCTTAGTTAGAGAGATCAATGATGCACAAAGGACAAAACAAGACTTACAATCAATTGTGAATTGAATAGCATGATTCGAAGAAACTCAGTGATTCATGTTGTAACAATGGATTGGGTGCGTTCTTCTTCAAAATGGCATTTTAAATATCAAAAGAGGATTGGATCTAATTGTCCTATTAATTCGTTAGCCTATTGAAACATAGATCAAATTACCTGTTTAAATATGTTCAGATAAAATAAACTTTTAGAAAGATTAACACATAGTTTTAAAAATCGGACCGGACCGGCCGGTCGAACTAGTCCGACCGTGAATCGGAGGGGTCACCGGTTCGGTTGACATATTGGATCGGTAATGCAATCAAACCGGTGCGAACCGGACAAACTCGGTTAAAACCGGTGAACCGGCGGTTTAATGAGCCAACCGGGTTACAGTCTTTTTTTTATTGAACAATTATTTTATATAACAAAAAATTGAAAACTGGCACAGCTGGGGATCGAACTGGCGCCCTAGCAGTCACAAACTCAACAAAGGCACTTAATACCACTGCGGCATTGCTGATTGTTGTAATTAATTGTTGATTCATATTGACTATATATTATTTCAAAATACCATATACTAAAACTACACCATTTTAATTCACATTTTAACTTGTATTTTGTTATTTTTTGTTGCATAATTTGTATTTTGTTAATTTTTTTGCATAACTTGTATTTTGTCTTTCTTAAAAGAAAAAAAAACATGTATTCTCTTCCTATTTTTTATTTTATCTTCATAATATATTGTATAAGTAACCGTTTCTTTTTTTTTCCTCAAAGTTTTTCAAATTTACTATACTCATAATATAGGTATATATAAAAGAATTAATTTATGTGTTTGATCATATAATAATATCAAAGTAGATGGACTTTAATTTAAAGATCAAATTTGAGAAATTATCTTAATTTATCTAGTGAATTTTTCAAACATTTATTAGTGTTATGTTTTTTTATAGCCCGAGTCATCTTATTTATGGAGACCGGGTGATAACCGAGTCATCCGATTCTTTCATGCGGTTCGACCTGCGACTCAGTGGTTCGACCAATGACCCAATGACCCAGTACCCCTCCCGAGTCGATGACCGAGCCGATGGATTAACATGTCATATTAAACTTTCAAAATGTCAAAGTTAGACCTAAAAAAATAAATATACGAGAATCTACATGTCAGACTTAACCTTTAAATTTCTTAATGTAGCGCATATGTCGCAGCGGTTTAATATGTTTCGAACCTATTTAAGGTCGCGAGTTTGATCCCTCCGGTTCTTTTCCTTCAACAACAAAAAAAATCTTGACAAGCCATACTTTGATTTTCAAAGTCTAGCTCGGTCTAGTCTATCTTCACCCTTAGCCATGTCTATTAGTTAAAAATTAAAATCATCAAAATTAGGGGTGTTCAAAATCGAACCAATCCAATAGAAATACCGCAAACCGAACCAACAAAAATCGAAACAACAAAAAACCGCATTTGATTCGAATGTATTCGAATCATTTTTTACTCAACCGCATGGTTTGGATCGGTTTACGTTTTTATTTTACCAACCGAATCAGACGAAACCACAACTTATGAAAAACACTAATTAAACATATGTTACCTAGATCAATAATCATAGAAACTCAAACTAAACTTTTATAAAATGACTTTTTTTTTCACTTGTTAAGTATCTTGTTTGCTTTTTATATAAAAAAAAATGTATTTATGTGCCATTTGAACGTTTAGATATTGATAAAATTTTCGTCTTTTGCATTTATTATAAAATAGAATTTATTTTTATCAACGTTTTTAATTTGCTCTATGTAGCTGAAAACGTCGTTGGATGAAATTTAAAATATTGTTGGAAACATTGCTGAAAATATGTTGTGTTTTACCTTTTTAACTTAATTTTGATGTCGGAAACAAAAAATTGCATTGCATCGAAAAAAAAACCGCATTTACCAATCCAACCCAAACCGCTTTGGTTTGGTTCAGATTTTATTTAACAGTCAACCGAATTAAACCAACCTGCATACTTTTTTATCTTGCGATTTGGATGACGTTTAACCTTAAAACCGAACAAAGTAACATCTTTGTTACTTTGGTAAGTGAGGATGTTAATTTTGTGTGGTGCATGTAACATCTTTTCATCTGAAAAACAAAATTTTCAACAAATGATAGGGCCCGTAACTTATTGGGCTTTAGCCCAATCCAGTCTAACGACGCCCACATCTTCCGAGTTAATTCTGAAACTCGACTCAGTCACTGACACTGTGAAACAAAACGAAAATGTCGAGAAACGTTAACGGTAGCGGTGCTCCGGCGAAAATCGCCACCAGCTCAGAGAAAGACGACGGCGAACCTCCGTCGAAAAAAGATTCTAGGAAAACACGAGAAAATTCCGATATAGACACAGAAACTGATAGAAAGCACAGTAGTTCGAAGAAAAAATCGCGTGAGAGTTCGGAATCGGATTCCGATAAACGATGGCGTAGGAAGAGGAAATCACGTCGGCGATACAGCAGTGTTGATGAATCGGATTCGGATTCCGGTTCGGATTCGGAGTCGGAGAGCCATGAATCCGAACGGTCTGGTTCGGAGTCGGAGTATTCGGGTTCGGAGAGTGAGGGAGAGAGGAAGGAGAGGAAGAGGAAGGAGAAGCGAAGGAGGAGAGAGAGGGAGGAAGAGAAGAGGAGGAGGAGAGAGAAAGAGAAGAAGAGGAGGAAGAAGGAGAAAGAGGAAGAGAGAAGGAAGAAAGAGAAACGGAAAATGAAGAAGAAGGAGAAAAAGGAGAGAGGGAAGAAAGGTGCTGTGACTAATTTATGGGGAAAGTATGGGATTATTAGAGAAACTGATATGTGGTAAGAATTTTTTGCTTTTGGTTTTTGAAATTTGAGTAATTTATATTTGTTTGTTGATTGAATTATTAGGTTATAATGGTTGAATTATGTGGTAGAAGAATACAGTGTAGATTTTGAAATTATTGGCTAATGTTTTGTTGATTTAATTTTGTTTTGTTTTGCATTTGAGTTATATGTACTGAAATATCATGGGATTGGAATGTGAGAGTGGTTAGGGGAATTGTTATTGTATAAGGTTGTAGAATTTGATTGAAAGATGTTAGATTAGAAGTAAACAACATTTGGGTTGATTGTTGTTGTGCTTTGACCCAGAGTGGACCTAGAACAATTGCCTTAGAGACGGTTGAGTGGTTGAGGACGACAATCCCTTCACAGAGGGGGCTGGTATACCTGTAAACACTCTGATGCTCAAGTTAGTGATTGGCAGAGACTGTAAGGTTTTAGGGTTTAGCAAATCTATAGCTTAAACTGAATCATGAGTTAATGTTTATATGAGGAGTTCTAGTCTTCTAGAGTTTATCGGGTGAAAACTCTAATTGAGCAGCTGTCACCTAAGAGGCAACTGTTGACAGATCATGATGTGATCATCATCACATGGTCGCGGTCCTGATTGTGTCTTCGGACTTGTTTGGGTGTGCTTCTATGGCGTCTCCATATCATGGTCTGTATTGATCCGTTTCATTGGTGAGCTGGGCTTGACCCAGCTCGGAACATGCTTTTAACAATTTGTAGGTGAATCATGTAAGATCAGAGAAGTATAATAATAACTAGTAACAGGATTCAAAGGTGTTCTCTTGACACCAAAACAGGACAAATAGTGAAACGAATGACAACACTTTATAACGAATTCCAGTTTCAGTATGCAGTAAAAAATATCTGTTTTGGAGAAGCTATACCATTTTAACAACACTTTGCAACTCTACTCTCCTGAATATTGTTTCCAGTGTAATCTCTTGGATGATGAAAGTAGTTGTTGGCAGAAGATAACTTATTTAATATAGGGTAAATAGCAGCAGAAATTCATATCTGAATTGTAGTTGAAAGAGTTAAAACATAGAATATGCACTAGCTGTTGATGGTTTATTGCAGTTGTTATCTCGGGGACACCTTAACAAGATGTTACATGTAAGTGTGTACTTTATGTTTAGAAGCTAGAGACTTAAAGTAAGTGAAAGTACTCATTAGATTGCTAGCATGTGATTTACAACCTAATGCTATAGCAGGGTTTAGGAAGGGTTGGATCGCTGGATATCTATTGTAGAAGTAGAATTTGTTATTGTATATGTCTCTCTCCTAAATATAATTTCCAGTCTAATCTCTTGGAAGATGACAGTAGTTGCTGGTAGAAGCAAAATAATTTATTTAATGTATTGTAGGGTAATAGCAGCAGAAATTCACATCTAGGTTGTAGTTGATAGAGTTAAAACATAGGAATATGCCCCGGCTGTTAATAGTTTATTGCAGTCGTTATCTTGTGATGGCACTAGCAAAATTTACATCTAGGTGTGTACTTTGGTGTTAAGAAACTAAAGACCTAAAGTGCCTAAAATTCCACTTTAGATTGTTAGCATGTGATTGGATATTGAAGGGACATCCTATCCTAATACTACAAAGGGGTCTAGGAAGGGGTGAATGAATGCAAATCTATTGTAGATATTTTATTGTATAAGGTTGTAGAATTTGATTGAAATATGTTAAATTAGAACATTAACAGCATTCAGATTGAGAGTTTTTGTACTTTTAGCAATTTGCATGTAATCATGTAAGATTGGAGAAGAATAATAATAACTAGTAACAGGATTCAAAGTTGTTCACTTGACACCAAAACAGGACAATAAGTGAAATGACTGACAACAACACTTTAACAAATTCCACTTTCAGCATGCTGTAAAGAATCTTTGTTTTGGAGAAGCTATACCATATTAACAACAATTTGCAATTTCTCTCCTGAATATAGGTTCCAGTCTAATAATGTCTTGGAAGATGAAGGTAGTTGTTGACACAAGCAAGATAACTTATTTAATGTAGGGTAAATAGCTTCAGAAATTCTTGTGGATTGTAGTTGATAGAGTTTAAACTTAGGAATATGCACCAACTGTTGATGGTTTGTTGCAGTCGTTATCCCGTGACTTACACTTTAGCAAAATTTTATATCGAGGTGTGTACTTTTCCTTTTTAGAAGTTAAAGACCTAAAGCAACTGAAAACACTTTTCAGTTTGTTAGTACTCCCTCCGTTTCTAATTATAAGCAAATTTTACTTTTTATATTCATTCAATTAATGATGTATGTGGTTCATAATATGGACCACATACATCATTAATTGAATGAACCTAAAAAGTCAAATTTGTTTATAATTAGTAACGGAGGGAGTATGTGATTGGATATTGGAGGGACAACCTAATGTTATAGCGGGTCTAGGGAAGGGTAGGATCCACTGCAGACCTATTGCTGGCTACCTTAGTTTGCATTTGCAAGAGGATGTTTCCAAGACTACAGTCACATGGAAGTAACTCTAAGCCTCCAACTGTTGCGTCAAGACTTCCATTTTAACATGTTGACTAGATATTATGGTCATATGTTTAATTTTCTTATGGAAGCTTCGATTTATTTTATTAAGATTTCAACTCTCAAATCATCAGAGCTTATCTGTTGTTTTCAGAAGATCTTTAATCTTTGAGTACCTACATTCTAAAGGTTGTGCTGAAGTAAATCATCAGCCTGTATTTTTGGCTGAGTTTGCATTTATTATCTAGCTAATTTAAATTTAGCATTAATATCCTGTGAACTATGGGTTTTGGTATACCTTGTTTGAGTGATGTTATGAATATTGCAGGACCAAGCGTCCAGAGTTCACCGCATGGTTGGCAGAAGTTAAGCTGGTAATTATTTTGGTTTGCTTTTATATTAAAATCTAACATTAACACTATTATATTTCCTCTTCCTTTTTCTATGTGGTCCTCTGTTCATTTTTGCAAAAACTCAGACTAGTGGCTTCTTTACATCATCCTGGGACTGGGAGATGTTTTCCTTGTTTTCTTCACACAGATTATTAATCTTATTTCCAGTATATGTCGGTGACATTGAGAAATCAAAGTTTTATTACTGATTAGATTGCATATTTTTCTTGCCTATTGGACTGCATTTCTTGTCCTCTCAAAAGAAGTGCATAATATCTTTCACCCTTTATATTTTGGCATTCTAGTTTATTTGCATGTCATGTTTACATGGACCATATCCAATTTTAATTTGCTGTATTTTAACAGGTAAATATGGAGCATCTGTCTAATTGGGAAGAAAAACAGATGTTCAAAGAGTAAGTACCTAATCTTGCAACTCAAGGAAAAAAATTAATAGAGAGAAGGATGGAAAGGAAAAGAGAAAAAAAAGTGGCACATAGATTTAGCTGTTTGATAACTAATCTTATGTTTATATTTACTCTTAAGGTGCCACAAGAGAAAAGGATGCTCATTTTAGTTCTTTCATTCTCACCTTAACTGACCTATTGACTCGCTGATTATTCACTTATTAATCACTATGTCACACATTACATTTATTACTAAGCTGTTGATTCAAAGTTAATTTCTCTCTAATTTCTGGTTGCAGATTTATGGAGGATCACAACACAGCTACGTTCCCTTCCAAAAAGTAAGCTCTAGCAGAAGTTTAATTTGGCTTATTTTTTGTCCTCATTTTTATGAATAGGAATACGGCCGTGTACATCCTTTTTCTGCGACGCTGAGATGAATTTAAGATCTTGAATGAATCATTATTGTATATTAACTTGGGTCGATAAATGGTTTAATGTTTATGTGGCAGGTATTACAGTCTTGATGCTTACTACAGGCGTCAAATGGAAAAAGAGATGAAAAAGGGTTATAAGAAGGTTCAGCCTAAAGAACGAACAGTTTTCAATGATGAAGAACAGCGCAGGTATGATTTTGAACATGCTGCTTAACTAATGTAATCTTAACTGGTTTTCTTTTGGCAATCGTTCTTTCCCAAACTTACTCTACCCTTATTGTTAGTTAACTACATGCTTTACTATTGTTTATAATAATGATGTGCTAGATTTTTTTAATGACTTGATCCTTTTCACTCTGTCAACTGTTCTTCCATTGTAAAAGTCTACCTATATTATATTTTCTTTTGCTGCACTTCAAGTGGAACTATGTTACACATAACAGATATTGTTTCTGTTGACTTTTCATGATCATTTTTCAATGGACCTGCAGACAAGAAATGTTGCAAGCACGTGAAAAACAGAAGGAAGAGCAAGTAATAGCTTTGAAGCGTGAAATGGAAAGTGGAATGGTTAGTTTTCACCGGATATCTTTCACACAATTTGAATTCCAATCATTTTGTTATTGACAAGGTCCTGTTCTCACATTTTGTGCAATAATTTTGCAGGCACAAGCAATGAAAGAGCAAGCTCAACTCAGGGAGGAGATGGCTTACCAGTACAAGCTCGGTAACTTTGAGGTGAGAATTACAAATCCAATTCTATTTGGACCTTGGCTTTTAGCCTGGACCCTCAACTAAATTTGCTGAAACTTTTATCACTATAGGCTGCTGCTGCAATCCAGAGAAGATTGGACCCTGATGCTGCCGTGTAGACGGTGTAGGACATAGCTTATTGTGGATATGAATTAGGTGATGGGGTCTCATGATCATGTCATTATGACAAACTCATTTCATGGATATTATGGTGTCTTGGGGTATAATAAGCCGTGGATGGGGTTTTGTCTGTTGCAATAGAGGAGTAAAATATTCCACACTGACGCCTTTTCTACAGTGTGCTATCATTGCTAATATAGATGTGTTGCTTTGTGATGGAAGTTTTGTCTCTGTATCTGACCAAGTGAGCAAGCATCTCCAAACTGTCCAAGCTATCCATGCTACGAGAGGCTGCCTTGTCCATCTTACTCGGACTGATCGAAATTAGCTATGACATGTAAAACAATGTTGTTAGTAAAATTTGTTTGTCTTTCATGTTTTTTATTACTGATCCTTTATGTTTAATTTTCATTTTCAATGATGCTTTTGCATATGTTTATGGTTTAGAAAAAAGTGAGGGCTCAGAACATAGTGCATATTGTATTTGATGTTATGCCAACATAAAATATGAGTATTTTTCTCGAAAAGTTTTATATGCTTGCTTGTGATGCCAAAATCTTTGCTTCCAAGAAACTGAAATTTGCTTTTTAAACCAGTTCTGATATCTTCTTAAAAGCGTGTGTGAATAATATTTATGCATCTTCAAATGTTTATTTCAAACATTTAGGCTGTGTTTGGTAATAAGTAGCTGATAAGTAATAACAGATAAACTAGTTTAGAGGGTGAATGAGTTGATAGCAGATAGACTAGTAAAATGAATTTGAAGTGTTAGATAAAATGAATTGTTTAATTAGTTGATAAATGTAAAATGACAAAAAAATTGAACTTTTAATTGCAATTTTATTTCTTCAATATTTTTTTTTCTCGCTCAAAGAATTTGTCCTCTTATGAAATTCAGTTTTCTGGTCTTTCACTTGAAAAGTGGATAATTATCTTATTGACGTGATATAACATTGTTGATGTAATTATTTATGTGGATTTGTTTTTAAAGTATGTGGATTTATAACATATATGTCATTGATTAATTAGCAAAATAGATAATTAGAAAAAATAATCATTAAGGCCAAGTTTGTACACATTTTGTTTTGGTTAATAATTAGCCAAAATATCTTGGCGATTTGTGTGGAGTTATCTTGGCTTATTTTGTATTGTGGCATTGTCTATTCAGACGTTGTATCTTTTACATTGTTCAGCACATCTTGTGCTTAACCTTATGGTAAACATGGAAAAAAAAAATATCATGGGTGATGTTAACATGTGCTCTTAACATGTTAAATTTCTAAAAAAAAAAAGTATTTATTGATTAAAATTAAATTTTAATCTTTTGAGAAATAAATTGACACAATTTCCAATACATAATTTCTATCTTTGATATTTTAATGTGTTTGTAGGGCACATGTTAGTATTTCTCAAATATCATTTGTCAACAAATTTAATATTATGATCAACTTTCTTAATCTCTATGTTTTGTCAAAAATCGTCCTATAATAAGAGACGAATGTAGTAATTTCTTGCCATTATAACTTTTTAAATTATGAAAGCCTTGAAACTTAAAAAGTGGTTTATTAATGGGTTGTTGTGACAATTTTGTCCTAAATTTGTGATTAGTTTGTAACTGGAGGATAGGTGTACATCATCCAACAAACAGCTAGGAATCTAATTCTCCCCTCTCCACCACATTTTCGTAAGAGAAATGATATTTGTACAACGTTTTTATTACAATTTTTTGACAACTTTCTTTCTTATATTCATAATATATTTTATTCTCTCTCTATTGTTTTGGACCAATGAGAAAAGAGAAAATGAAAGTTGTCATCAAAGTTGTCCCAAATGGTTGTACATATATCACTACTCTTTTCGTAATGTTATCGATATAGTCCGAATAATCATTCTTCTAACGTGGCAGCTTTAGCCAAGTTTGATGTTGTAAGTCACTTTGATTTATTTATCATTTATACTATTTACATTTACATTTGTTTTAGGCTTGAGTTTTGATGTCACTTCTTATACGATTGATATCATCATTCATTGGTATATAAGTAATTTATTTGATTCTTTAAAAAAAAGTAATTTATTTGATGATATATATTTTCATTAATGTCTATTAGTGCTTGGATGTGTATGCATCATCCAACAAGAAATTTAAAATACCCTAACATTTTGAGATTCAAAATTTTGTGGAATAATTGGGTTCATGACAATGTTGGTGAAATGATAAGACATAAGTTGTCTCAAGTTTCGTATACACTTCTTCATTTTTAATGCTTGCTACAACTACTATTAGAAGTCTTAACAATTTTTTATGTCCAATAACAAAGTATATTACCAAACCAATGTCAGTTATTCTAATTTTTCAGTTAATAACTGTATTTCTTTTTCTTCAACTAACTGCTTTCATCACTACTACTATTTTTCTTTCGGAAGTTTACCCTTAACTATCATGAAAGGATAAAAGAGAAATAAAAAATATATAATTCAATTTTAATAAATGAAAGATTGAACTTTGATGAGGTTAAGTGATCAATTGGTTAAGCTAAAGAGGTAAACCCAACACATTGAATTACCTTAGAACCATTAAACAATAATTTCAGTTTTATGAATGGTTTCTTGCAACTCCTAAGTGCTAAAATTATTTGATTAAAGTAAACAAGTCATGGAACTTTTACTATAAATTGATCAAATAATTTTCTATTTATTAGATACACAAGAGAATATATATATATATATATATATATATATATGGCTTTACTACTCAAGTTCCCTTATGCTTTGATTATTTTTATTTCTCTACTCTTCGTTGTAACCAATGGCAGTAAGCATTTTCGTACCATTTTCTTATTTATTTTATCTTATCTTATACATAATATTTCCCTATCTTTCAGTAACATTCATTTATTCTTATTTAAAATTGCAGCTCAATTTCTCTGCGGTGATGATAGTGATTGTCCAAGAGATTTGTGTGCCCCTAATTGTCTAACTCTGCGGTGTGTTAATTACATATGTCAGTGCGGATAATGTTAGCAATTAAATTGTAAAGTAAATATAAGATACTTCTAAGTATAATAAAGACTAGATACTTCTATGTATATAGTCTATCAATACATAATATAAGTATATACTATATAGTCTATGCATAATACAAGTTACTTTAAGTATATAGTTTATAATAAAGATCAGATATGTCTTTTTAAGGAAAAGATGAGATATGTTAATTATTCATTGTATTTAAAAAGTGTAGTTTTATTTAGTGACGGGAAGGAATATAAAATTACTTGCTTTTATTGTCGTCAATTTTTATATTATTTGTAACATTCCAGACGACTTTAAATATGGTTGACTAACCCCACAAACCAACACAAGTCTTTTTAGCGTATTTTGTCCTTACTCGCATGTTTATCGGAAAACTTTTCAGTAGGTCACCCATCCAAAGACTACTCCAAGTCAAGCACGCTTAACTGTGGAGTTCTTATGAAATAGGCTACCAAAAAGAAGATGCATCTTGTTAATATATGTAATACCAAACAATTCTTATAAGTCTTTCTTCAACCATGCAGTCTCATAATTGCACGGCCTCGAGATCCCTCTCATTCCGGTGTGATTCGGTTTGTCTATAAGCTTTCGGGAGCCGTTATTGTCGTGCCTTGTGCACCGACGACCACTCTCCGCTCTCGTCAGCCTTGGGTGTTACTCCCTCTGTCCCAAATTATAAGCAAAAAAACAAAAATCACATTTATTAAGAAAACTAAAGCATAAGAATTTGTAACATAGTTTTTTGTGTTTTCTTTGGAATAAGTTTCATGGGAAGATGTAAAAACAATTTTTATTGGCTATTGGTTATGAAAAAAATGAAAGAGAGAGAAAATTAAATGTAATTTGCATTTAATTTCATGAGAATAAGCAAAAGTTTTTATTGGAGAAGATGATTTTTTTTTAAAAACAAGATTAAATAGAATAAAAACTTGTCTTTTTTGCTTATATTTTGGGACAAAGAAAATGAGTTTTTTTTGCTTATATTTCTGGACGGAGGGAGTACATTATTAGAATTCAAATATTTATATACAATTATCACCAAATATAATATGGTCATGTTAATAAGTGTTCTTATGACACATTATAAGGATTCTATAAATAGTAAATAATTATTGAGAAAAATTAATTTTCAACTTTTTAAGAAATAAATTCACATAGTGTACGATACATAAGTTCTACTAACAACTCCTTCCGGTATCAATCATAAACAAATTTGACTTTTTAATTAATTATGTATGTGGTACATAATATGAACCACATACATCATTAATTGATGAACCTAAAAAATCAATAAAATTTATAATTGGGAACGGATGGAGTATGCCCTAGGTGGAAAAAAGATGTAGGGATTGATTGCATTAAAGTTCATATAATTAATAAAAGTTAACAATATAATGTCTATGAACATTGTTTTGAAAACACAAACAATAAATAATTTTTAGGGAAATGTTAACTCGTGTCTTCAGAGCATAAATTTATAAGTTAAACATAGAAACATTTTCTTAATAGTTGTGCATTCAATATATTAAAAGTTAAAAGTTTTATCTTTTCAATAAAAAATTATTTTTTAAATTTTATTTTTACTAGTTTCTTAACTTGTGTCCTAAGAACACAACTTATCATGACCCTAATTTTAATGAAGAAAAGTAAAATAGCAAATTGATGGAAAAGTAAATGTGCATAAATGTAAAGTGCATTGAAATTTAAAGTGCTCAAAATGTAAACGACTTTAAAAGTAAATGAAAAGCATGTGCGACAAGAAAATCAAATGACGGAAGATAAATTAAAAGGAAATGTTAACTTGTGCCCTCAAGAGGCACAAGTTAATGATTCAAATATAGAATTTTTTTTATTGAAATGTGTGCATTGCATTTAATATTTAATTTTTTAATCATTTAAATGTACAAAATTTTAGAGAATATTTCTTTTTTTAGGTTTCTTAACATGTGCCCTAAGGGCACAAGTTAACACCACCTTAAATTAAATTAAAATAAATTTGACAAAGAAAGTAAATGGCATACTTAATCATATGCGGATAATTAAAATCATTTTTTACTAATATAATAGACAATCATTTTAGAGCTATATATGATTTATTAAATGTATTAAGAGACCCTTATTATAAGTCTTTGACCCTTGTATATAGAAAAAGAGTTGTTATTTGAACAATTATTTATATGACAACTTTTGTGATAAATTAAATTTATAAAGAAAATGAGATATTGATGCAAAAACCAAAACAATAGATAGAGAAAGTAAAAACAAGATGTGAGTATAAGAGATAAAATTGTCACAAAAGTTGTTAAAAAATAATTGTATAAATATCATTTCTCATAGAAAAAGAGTTGTGCCACTGATTGTGGTATGCATGTTTGTCACATGTCCTATATATGGATGGCTTATGATCGACATATGTGTTTCTTGCTTCATAATTGTTATTGTCGACACCATGTGGTGTTGGATAAGGCTTGTTTCTTTTTATTTATTATCTAAGTCCACAAGCCTTCTCCAACACCTTTCATTTATTTTAAAAAGTAAATATATTTACTATTTCTAAGAGTATATTTTTAATTATATTTCTCTAATAGTATTTTGGAAATTGTATCAAACCATACCTAGTAATAAGTACTCTATCCGGTTTCAATTATAAGAATAAAAGAAAATCACTTTTTAAATGCACTGAATAACTAATATATATCAAATACATTCGTTAATCAATAAATACTTTTTAATTTTCATATATTTACTTTATCAAAACCATACCTAGTAATAAGTACTCTATCCGGTTTCAATTATAAAATGGCCTTCTTCAATGTTATAGGATCATAAATACTTTTTAATTTTCAAAAAAATAGAATCTTGCCGTTTTTGTTCTATAGCAGATCAAATCACCCTAAAAAAAATGCATGACTATCCTTACCCATTTTTGCACATCTTCCCCAAGTTCCATTTTTGAGTTGGTCATGCTATCATTACCTCACGACCGAACAACAGATTACTAGGGCCTTTTTCCCTTGGGAACCAAAGGGTTAACACAATTTTTTTATCAATTTAAAAAATCAAATATATTTCTATTGTTTAGAACTTCTAACAACTATAAAAGGAAACAAAAAAATGAAATAAATTTTTCCTATTTAGAAGGTCAAACACAAATAAAAGCTCAACATACCTATGGTATAAAATTAATCATTAATCAATTCTTTTATAAATAATGGATATCATATCAATTATATTTAAATTTGAACATGATTAACTAAAAATCATAATGGCTTTCTTTAATATTTATAGGATCACGGATACTTTTTAATTTTCATATATTATAATTTTGCCATTTTTGTTTTATAGCATGGTCAAATCTACCTGAGAAAAGGTATGGTCAAATCTACGTACACTATACAATATAAACGTTTTCCTAACATAAGTTTTTTTTAACAGATTTGGCAGAACATATTATAGTACACATGATAATTTATCATTTCCTTAATCATTTAATGTCCCATGTTTCTAAATATAAAAAAATAGAATATTCTAATCATACACTCGACTAACTCTCAATATACTAGCAAAAAAAAAAAGAATATTATAACCATACACTCGACTAACTCTCCACATTATCTACAAATGAAAAGCTTGTTGTAGAGGCAATCCAATAATATTTTTTCATTGTCCCAATTTTCTATATTTTTGTCTTAATTTAATTCGACTAGAATTTATCAATTTGAATTGTTTTCAATAATGCTTTTTGTTTGTATAAAACTTCTAACAACTATAAAAGGCAAGAAAAAAAATCAAATAAATTTTCCACATTTACAAGATTAACCACAAATTAAAGCATAACATAACTATGGAATTTTTTTTTTCTTCTCCCATTGTTCCAAAAATTACATAACTATGGAATAGAATTAATCATTAGTAAATTATTTAATGATTATAGGATCATGAATACTTTTTAATTTTCAAATAATAAAACCTTCCAATTTTTGTTCTATAGCATGGTCAAATATCCTTAAAAAAAGGCTTGATCAAATCTCTGTACACTATACAATATAAACAATCGTCTAGCCTAAGTTTTTTTTAACAGGCAGGGCATAACATATTTTAGAACACATGATAATTTATCATTTAACGTCACCATATTTTTTAGTAAAAAATAGAATATTCTAATTATACACTCAACCAACTCTCAAGTCTCAACACTAACAAAAAAAAATCTCAACACTAACTTCATCTTTCCACATTATCTACAAAAGAAAAACTTATCCTAGAGGAAATTCAATATTTTTCACATTCACTCCATAATTTTTTTTTCATTGTCCCAATTTTCTTCATTATTGTCTTAAAATTTATTCTATTACAATTTATCAATTTGAATTGTTTTCATTCTTGCTTCTCTATCGTATAAAACTTTTAACAACGTCCTTCAAAACAAATCTAACAACTATAAAAGGAAAAAAAATCAAATAAATTTTTATCATTTATAATATCAAACACAAATAAACAATTGTTTAGCTTAATTTTTTTTTCAGCTGACTTGACTTAACTTATTATAGTACACATGAAAAATTATAATTTTCTTAATCATTTATTGTCATCTAATTTTTAAATGCTAATAAAATTAATTTTTAACTAAATAAATAGAATATTCTAATCATACCCTCCACCAACTCTCAATAGTAACTTGATCTCTGCATATTATATACTCATAGACAATAAAAAATTCAAATAAATTTTCCTCATTTACAAGGTCAAACACACATAAAAGTGCAACATAAAAAATATCCAGCAAATGATATCAAAGAACCAACAAAACAACTCATCGTAATGTTTGGAGTTATGAGAGAACCTACAGTGAGTTGGATCATCACATTTGACTAAGAAAAACCAACAAATGATATTGACACCACATATTCACCCAAAACAGTAAGACATTAGGTATATTGGTCACTTCACTTATATGTTGTTTAATGTATATTCTTGCATCCAATGTAGATGTTTAACTCACACATGACACATTCACATCTCTCGCTTAATTGTGAGACTCTCTCTATCTGAGATATGGTGAAATAGTCAACTAAGGTCAGAGGCCCAACATTGTAATAAGAAGAGAGGAAGTAAATTAAAAAAGAAAAAAAAAGAACATGAAAAAGGAATTTGAATCTCGGAGGAATGGTGATGGGAAAATAGTGAGTTGCTGATAATTTTATGGGATTGTTGAGGATTACTTAGTAATTATTCTACAAAAACATTAGTCTC
>Ga0315914_1004711_pt1 | contig 20265 bp, 11 predicted proteins | sample MpolenodulesMG_FD_203920 | JGI IMG/M metagenome (GOLD analysis project Ga0315914, IMG submission 203920) | Medicago polymorpha root nodule microbial communities from Los Angeles, California, United States - elongated nodules | ecosystem: Host-associated > Plants > Roots > Nodule | place: USA... | reverse complement strand
AATTACTATAGTTTTGAAGTAAATATATGATATAAATGTACATATTTCAAGAATTGAAAACATTAATATCACATATTTACTTCAAAACTATAGTAATTGGCAATCTCCATTTATTTATGAAATGGAGAGGATCTTCATCCATTTTGGCCCCCTAAAAAAATAACTCTTTCCAAGTCCCCTAAATTTACTTTCTGTTGCAATTTTGGCCCTCCCACGCCAATTTTGACTCAGTCAAAGGACACGTGGGCGCCACATGTGTAAATTTTTTTATTTAATTTTATTTCTATTTTTTAATTTTAAAAAAATAAAAAAAATATTTTTGTAATTAAAAAAAAATTGTTTTTTTAATAACAAAAATAAAATAAAAAATTTAATTTGCTCCTCGTCCTACAGTGGTTTCATTCGAGATTCATTTGACAACTTCATCAAAGGATTCCATCATAATATTGGAACCTTCACAACTATTTTACTGAGCTTTTGGGGTCTTTTATTCGGTCTTAAGCTTGCATGTGATCGATGTATTACTTCTCTTATTGTGGAGTATGATTCTCACGTTATTATTCAGATTGTTTGTGGCACTTCAACTCATACTACGACTTTTCAGTCTTTCTTACTCGACATTCTTTATCTTATCCATTTTTAAATTAAAATGTTTCGTTGAAGCATATTTATAGGACGACTAACACTTGTGTTGATTTCCTTGCAAATTAAGACACAATGGTTCTTTCTCTTGGACAATTCTTCTCTCTCCTGGTTCCTCTTTAGCTCTTAAGCTTCAAATTGATATAATGGGGTATGATATCCTTATATTAGCCCCTTAGTCTTTGTAATTTACTTCTCTCATAAAAAATAGAAGATCTTCAACAATGCAAAATTTCATCAATTAAGAGCTTCTTCACCGCTCTTTGTCATAATTTGGTTCAGTAAATCATTCACATATGGACTCCATACTTGGAACAACTAGGTTAGTAACAAAAGATTTCTCTTGCTCCCCTAACCATGCATCTTGCAACACATTTATTTTCCACCCATCCCTCACTCGTCGTTTTAAACCTCCCTTGACCACGGCCTCATGTGAAGTGTGAATGCTATGCCAAATAAAGCTCGGTTTATGACCAAGATTGACCCAAAAAATTCACCCCTTATATAATATTTAACTTTGAAGATCCTTAAAACTATAATATATTGATTGTTTGGTAGATAACTTCATTCTTCCATGTTCCTTCCTCATGGTTAATTGATCACAACTTAACCAATTTATACCTTTTTCATTGCTTCTATGAGATCCTCACAAATAAAAATTTAACATGTGTTGAATCTCTCTTTTTATAAAGTTGAGGGAAGGAGAAAAGAACTCACACAGTATGTCGTTATACTTGCCCGACTGAGTAATTTGTTAGTATGGGGCCAAGAGGTATTCATCAGTACTGGAGCATAAAATTATTTTGAAGTATAAATTAGAGTTATTTTATATGTTGTGGGACAATTCCCCCCATTAGGACCATTACCATACACGTACTTGAAAGAGTTGTGACAAAAGAAGATTTTTCATGTCCAAACAAAAAGATAGACTTAAAAGTAATGGAGCACCACCATTAGTTTGACTATATCTAATCTATACTTAAATACTTGAGTTCATTTGGTCAATACTTGAATAGCTACATGTGGATATGCAGGTAAAGTATGTGTGTAGATAGATCCCCACAACAACTGTGGGACCATTAACTATGAGAGGAGGGAAACACATGAAATCTTACGGAATGATTATAACTTCTGATGAGAACAAAAGTAAATTTGACATCCTCAATTACAATATCAACTGAAATTTTTTGTTGGAACCAAAAGTGAAATTTCACCACAATGAAACTTCGAAACCCAATTATATTGACTCCTACTAAAATAAAATTCAATTGTCAATTAACTTGAATTAGAATCATCGATCCCCACAAATACTCAATCCATCATGCCTCAAAATTAAAAAACACAAGGCAATGAAATGAAGAAGACAAAGAAAAGAATAAAAAATGAAAACACTATAAAGTACTAAAGAGTGATAACATCAGTCTTGGGTGGTTCAGTTGGATCAAAATCATCAACATCAACATTTTTAGAAAGCCTCAACAAGCTCCTCATAGGTAAAATAGCTTTAGGGTTAACATCATGCATTGCTCTAGCAAACAAACACCTACATGCTTCACTTGCTTTCTCAAACAACATTGTATCCTTGTTATTTGGACCCAACAAACAATGTCCTAATATTCTCAAAACTGGTTGCAACAATTCCCATGGCATTGGAACCCTACCGCTCTTAACAAACTCTTCACCACCTTCACCTTCTTTCTCTAGTTCAACTTCATTATTTTCTTCTTCGTCTTCTTCATCATCTTCATCTTCATCTTCAAAATTCTTATACATGTCACCATCTTCACCAGCCCAAATTTTACAAAACTTACAAAAATCAATTTTTGGTGCAACTAGCATTTGCGAGATTTTGCTGTAAAACAACTCGAATGCAATGCCGACGATTCGAGCTCTTCGTGTTGATCGAACAGTGCCATGTGGCTCAAGCAAAGGTGATAAAACAACGATGTCCAGATCAGTTCCACTGTTTTTATTGACTACTGCTTTAGATTCATGATAAACGCTAGGGTGTGACATGTCAGGGATAGTAATCGTAACAGCTTCACCGGCGCGTGAGGTTGTTTCATGCGCGTAGAGAGGTAAAAGAACTGCTTCAAACCCAGCTTGCGGTTTTCTATCCGCGACGCGTGAGAGGTAAACACCGGCAATTATAGGTAGGAAACGGAGGACGGTGAGTTGGAGATCAGCGACATTGGATTGGAAAGTGTCATAGAGCCAACGACAAAGATTGTTGTCACCGGCGCCAGAGCTGGGTTGACGGAGGAGGGTGGCGATTTGGTTATAGATTTCGAGTTCATTGAGGATAGAGAGAGGGGTGGTTGATGAGGTAATGGAGAGTGTTGGGTTGACGATGGTGCAAAGGGATTGGAGTGCAGATTGAATTTTATCTGAGGAGTTTGGGGTGAAGGTGACGGTTGAGGAGGTGGGTGTGGTGGCGGTGGCTTCGTCGTCGGACATTGTGTGGAAGAGAGGGTGGTGTGTTTGTGAAATGAGAGAGAGACAATGAGTTTGTGTTGTTTTGTGTCAATGGTGGTAATGAATAATGAGAGATAAGGCGTAGGTTATGGAACAAAATTAGGATCTTAATTGTGTTTTGATGCCATTAATCATCTCTAAAAGAATAAGCAAAAGGTATCCTGTGCATTTGAATTTTTTTTCTCTCAAATTTTATCTTATTTTTAAGCAAACTATTTGATATTTTATATGATAAATATTTAGTGCTTTTATTTAAATTTTACCTTTAATTATTAAAATATAGCTGCAAGTATATGGTGGACAAATTATCATAAAAAATAGTGGACAAATAATATATCATGATCCTTCTTTCAAAAAAAAAAATCATAATCCTTCAAATAAAAAAGAATTATATATCCCCGTGAGTTTAGCTCAGTTGGTAGAGATATTGCATATTATATGCAGGGGCCGGGGTTCGAACTCCGGACACCCCACTTCGTGGCTCCTTGACCAAAAAAAAAAATTATAATGGTGTCATAGAAAACAATTGTGTTTGTTTGACAAATGTTGTTGGCCGAATTCCAACTCAGCCATTTAAAAAAAATTATAATGGTGTCATAGAAGGAAGAAGAGTGAATGATGTACAAAGCGGTTTTTTTCATTAAAGAATTGTTTTTCCCAAACTTTTTAATCTCTGTTATTAATTTTATTTTTTCCACTTATCACACATCTAAGAAGTGGACTGGGATAAATTGAGGCTTTGTAAATGGAGCAAAGATGAACTCGTTTTATGTCGTAATTTTGCATTTATATTTTCAAAACTATAGTAATGGATCAAATGGAGACAATAAAAAATGACGATGATTTTAGTATCTTATCCGCCAAAAAAATCCCTTAAAATGGAGACAAATATCATTACTCTTTTTTACCATTTTCTTCCTTCTTTACCAACTTTTACCTTCTCTTAACACTTATTATTTCCAACTTCTCTCTACTTTTCTCTTTACAATACTCTTACTTTTTGCCAAGGTTAAAACAACTTTGATATATGATTTAAATCACAACAAACCTTATAAAGTAGTCTCTCTCTCCCATTTTAAATGACATAATTTAAAATTAGGTATTGTTCATATAACATTTTTTTACCTTATTTTTCTACTAATATGTAAAGAAAAAAAAATAAATATAAGATGTTGGATTTGTCTCAATGAATATTTTTAAAATATCAAATTTTCATAATTTTTTTTAATAGATTATTAAAGATATTTATGTTCAAAATCGTGCATTCACACACATGTCAAAATCAACTAGGTCAAATAAGATATAGCAGATGGATGGAGGAAATGTTAGTTCGTAATAATGATCTACCGATAGTTGAACTTATGATTTCATTGAAAGAATAAAAATCATAAAGGTAGGCAACACATCTGCCAATGAAGTGAATAACAAGATACACAAAGATTTGCCAATTTATTTATTTGTATGTAATAAGGCTAAGTCTAGTAAGTTGTTTCAATCAACAATGATGTTTAAACATTTGTCTTTTTACGGACAATATCGAAACATTTGTATCCTAAATTGACAAACGATATTTGGGTTCAATTTTAAATCTCTAAATCCCAATAATCCCAATTTATGATGGGCAAATTTTGCTCTCAAATGATCCTTCTAGGGGGTTTAAATGACCCCAAATATTTATTTATGTCTATTTTGTCCTTGAAGTTACACCTTCTTCCCTTATCTAAAAATGTTAACTTAACTTTTTTGTACACTAAACAATCAAAATCTTTGAGACTAAAGTGACTAACGAATTTTGAACCCAAGATATGTTTTGTGAATTATGACAGTGATGTGCACATTCAGCGATTAAAATGATTGTTTCTCTTATTTTATTATTTGAATGAAATTTATTTTTAGGTCAAAGTAAAAAGTTATTTTTTGTTGTGGACCGGTATCTCTGCGCGCAACTGTAAATGCTAATCCCTCGAATCGTGTATGATCATGATGGATGACAATCATCTTCCCTAAGGCTCAACAATATTGTATTCTCAGAGTTATATTCGAACTTTCAAGACCTCTGGTTAAGGTGGGAGAAAGTATTTATCATCTCATTCAAGTGGTTTTGGATAAATAAAAAAAATGTTGAGTTTTTAGGTTTTTTTTTTTTGTTTTTAGTTGTTTTTTTTTACTATGATATTTGTATGGAGCTTTCACCAACACAAATCTTCGTCGGAAAACCTGACACACAAGGTGGGTTCTCCCGTTCCAAACAATATTTTTCCATACACATCGATCCCTGACCACGCTTATGGTGTTCAAATCTCTTACCATTTGGACCAATCTATTATTGGTCTTTTTGAGTTTTTTTTTAATAAGCTGGTCTTTTTGAGTTGTTTTTATAAAACAGTATGCATATTTTAAATTAAAAAAAAAAAACAAAAAATTCCCTTCAAGAAAAAAATTATATTTTGAAAATTAAGTTAAAAATAGGGTAGGCAAGAGGTGGTACACACATTATTTTTTTCCAACCCACGTCTTGGATCTCATTCATTTAGTTTGAAGTTTTTAGAATATCCCTTCTTTGACCGAATTAACCACACAACCCCTTTCACTCTCTCTTCTCATTCGCCTCTCTTCAGCACTCATCTCTTTTTCAAGGTATTTTCACCCTCTTATTTCATTTAGTTTTTTTTTTTAATTAATATCTTCAATCATTCTTATTTTATTCTCATTCTTTCGCCAAAATTAGGTTTCCACTTCTCAATTATTTCTCCACTTAGGGTTTTGATTTTTTCCCAATTCATGTTTTGGGCTTTGAATTTTCAACCCTTTTGATTCATAGCTTAGAATCCCATTTTTTTATGGCATTTGATTGTCCGCAGAGTATTAAGGTTTCTCAAAATTTGGTAGAAAATCCAGGTATAAGCATAGACATAGTTGAATTGAATCCAAAACCTAATTCCAAAGCAATTTCAATTTCATTCCCTGATTTTGTTACAAATACCAAATCTGAATCTGGAAAAGGTGAAATTTTTAAGGGGAAATCCAAGCTGAATTCTAAGAAAGGAATCAAAGCATCTTTGAATCAATCATCTGTTCCTGGTGATGTGGTTCTTGGTAATTGTCGGTCAATCACCGACCTGCCTCCGGTGTTGATATCTGAGATTCTGAATTGTCTTGATCCCAAGGAACTTGGAATTGTTTCCTGTGTGTCGACGTTTCTGCGTAATCTTGCTTCTGAGCATCATGCTTGGAAGGAATTCTATTGTGAAAGGTGGGGGCTTCCAGCAGTTCCTGAGGCTGCCCCGGATTCGGATTCTGGGGTTGGGGACTCGGTTAAGGATGAAAAGTCATGGAAGGATATTTTTGTGGAAAGGGATTATAGGAGTAAGACTTTTATGGGAAGGTATACTATGGATGTGTTGTATGGACATACTGAGGCGGTTCGGACTGTTTTCTTGTTGGCTTCTGCAAAGCTTATATTTACCTCTGGGTATGACACTGTTGTGAGGATGTGGAATATGGAAAGTGGGCTGTCGGTTGCATCGTCTAAACCACTTGGCTGCACCATTCGTGCGGTTGCAGCTGATACAAGGCTGTTAGTTGCTGGTGGTACTGATGGGTTCATTCATTGTTGGAGAGCTGTTGAAGGTTTGCCCCATCTGTTTGATCTTAGAAGCTCACAACAAAACAAGAATATTGAGTTTCGACTTTGGGGTCATGATGGTCCGATTACTTCACTTGCTTTAGATTTGACAAGGATTTATAGCGGCTCTTGGGACACGACTGTTCGTGTTTGGGACCGGCACTCAATGAAATGCACTGTGGTGTTGAGGCATAGTGACTGGGTTTGGGGACTTGTCCCTCATGATACTACAGTTGTCAGCATATCAGGTTCAAATGTCTATGTTTGGGATACAAATAGTGGTAATCTGGCGACTGTTGTTCTAAATGCTCATGTTGGTAATACTTATGCTTTGGCTAGAAGCCATACTGGGGATTTCATTTTTACCGGGGGTGAAGATGGTTCAATTCACATGTATGAGATTGTTGACGATAGTTATGTGACCGAAGCTCTGCATGTTGCTACATGGGATCCCCACTCTGGTCCTGTGTATTCCCTTGCATTTGAGTTTCCTTGGCTTGTTTCTGCATCAAGTGACGGTAAATTGGCTCTAATTGACGTGAGGAAGCTGCTGCGCAGGAGCAAGCGAGCCATTGGAAAGAGAGCTACGAAGGCAAAGCATTCGGGCGAAGTTAACGTAGAACCTCCACAGAGGATGTTGCATGGATTTAAGAATAATCTCTTCTCTGTAGGTATAGGAGCTGATCGAATTGTTTGCGGAGGTGAAGAAGGTGTTGTTAGGATTTGGAATTTCGCAGAAGCTTTGGAAATTGAAAGCAGAGTCCGTGCATTGAGAGGAATGCGATTAGAGAACAGAATGAGACGACGTAAGAACCAAACAGAGCTCAACAGTAAAGGCGGTAAGAGTGATCAATGTTCAGCTGCGGCCAAGAAGAATTCAGTGACTTGTATTTGGCCGAGTAAACGTGGGATGGGTGGAAAGACGAAGGCATAGTGATCGATGCCATCAACTGCTTCTAAGCACCAATTAGCTCTATGAGTCAGCTATCCTTTTATGTTTTTACGAAATTGATATACGACCAACTGAAGTTTTATTTTTTGTATTATGATTTAATGGTCGGTATTAATGGTAGCAATTAGATCAGACCAATTTTATTCAATATCTATTGCGCATGAATTCCAAACGGTAGTGTTTCTGCGTGAGAATTGGGTTACACTTATTGAGATTTGCCATTTCAAATTTTCAACTAGAATCCTGTATACTGTTATCAGATTTAGTTCTGCTGTCATTCAGATTTAGTTCTGCTCTTATCATTGCCATTTTTTCATTGTCAAATAAGTTGTTGTGTTATGGAGTACTTAATAAATAATAAGATTATTTTTCCTCAATTTTGAAACGAACTACTGTCTGCATGGTCTTAGTGTTGGTACCAACAATTTCAGAATTTACATTTGATCATTAATGGAATGAATATTCAATGCTTTAGTTCCCAATTGTAAAATTATGGTCCATGTTTTATTAGTGAATGCCTACAGTAAGAAGGAAATACGAGACAGTAAAGATTTCAATTTTTTAAAATATATGCACTCTACAATTTCATTTAATTTGTATGTGTTTTGTTTGTGTTCAATCTAACAATTGAAAATGAACAAAATGTCTCTGGAAGTTTTTACTTTGAAATATGACCATCAGGCGTGACAAACATCGATGTATGATTAATGCTTTAGGATCAATTTCTTTCTTTCTTTCATAGATGGGCAAGGTAAACATTATAGTTTTCTTAACATAATTTAAATTAGTAATAATTAAAGACGTTGAATTTTACCAATTGGGTTGGGTCTAGCAGAAGAGGCTAGACCCCCGCAACACAACAAATGACGAACTAGGTACTACATTTATGGTCTAACACGTCTCAAATGTGATTACCTCAAAAGGAGATGACTTTATGGTCTAACCCATGAATATAAAAAAATGCTGCGTTTGCATTTTGATACACATTTTTTAATTAAGTGAATTACAGTCGAAGACTTGATAGGAAAATAGTGCGGGGTGCCTCATTAGCATATCAATTGTTTTCAGTCATTGTGTAAAAATATATATTGGTTGTAGTCATATGATAGTTCTAATTAGATTTTCTGCAAGATTAGCTATATCAAAACAGAGATTTTCAAGCTGGATAATTGCAAAGATCTTCAACAAACAAGGCTTCATTCGATGGAGTCATCTAATAAGTTTCATTTTACATTTTCAATCATTTAGAGAAACGATATAGTTTTTCAACCTACTAGTTAAGGATAATAAATTGTTCTAACACTAAAGAAAATCCCTTTTCGCAAGTTAAATAAGAGACATGTTTAGCATTTTAAGTCTTTGTCAAAGTTAAATACCACGAAATCAAAATGTTGGTGCATATGAAGAAATGCAAAAAGTGAGAAAGCTAATTGCAAACGAGCCTCTAGAGAAAGCTAATTGCACCAGTATGCACGTAGCAAAAGTGAGATGTAACAACCAAGGTAACATCGAAAGGCAAAATGGAAAGAAACATTGCAAGTGGCAAATCAACTAGGTTGTAATAAACACAAGAATCCAATTGGAAAGAGAAACAAAGCAAGAAAGTGAAATGGTGAAACTAATTGGATTTCACTTCTCATCTCATAGAATACGAATTAATATATGTATTATGTTGTCATATGGGCAATTTGATTGCAAACATTCTTAAGTTGTGAGCTAATAGTTCCAATCATCTTGTCATTTTCAATGAACCTCCATTGTATCTATTATCTGCTTTATTGGGTGGTTAGGTGTGTCGTTTTCAAGGACGTAGTTTTCGTCTTTTTATTTTCTTATCTTTTTCTAATGTAACTAAAAAAATAAGATGAAATTACACTCTCCTTTCTTAAGAGAACCTTTAATTACCTTAAGAGGAGAGTGTAATTAATTTAAGCGTCTTTCAATATGATTTAAGGGTAACAATATACAATATTAACTGTCACCTACTAAGTGAGTGATCTCTTCAGCCGTGAGCCCCTTGACAACGCCTTTATAGAACTCAAACACATGACCACCGGAGCATTTTACAATTGTTCTTTGTCCAGGCATGATTGAAATGAAAGAAATTGTAAGAAAAGTATAAAAGATTGTCGTTTGTGATGATCTAAAAAGAAAGACATCTATTTATATAAGGGTAGGTATTTTATTTGTGATGTCCAAATTTATTGCTTTCCTTGGAGTGGTGTCATCATTATATCTGCTATGTTCCAACCAGATGTGAAAACATTTTCAGGCAATGTACTATTTCTCATTTATCATCCTTGATTTTTTAATGCAGAAAAATAGTAACTTTCATATATGTTAAGATTATATATATGGCTTCAGAAAAGTATTTATATTCTCATGCCATTATGTTAGAACAACGACTACTACAATTCAATACAACACACGCAAACATAAAACACACAAGGTTTAATCACAAATATCAGTCAATTGTGTGTGCGTTTGGTTATGCACAATAATTGATTTTTTGAAATTGTTTACGACAAAAAAATTAGTTAAATGTAAAGTGATTTATGTTTAGATGAATTCTAGCGAGTTGAACAATTAATAATTTCAAGTTAGAATCGATTTTAGCATTAAAAAAGAAGAAGTAAGAATCAATTTTGGCTCTCCACAAAGTGAAAAAAACTTGCATTGTGTTTATGTGCATTTGGATTGACGATGAGTTTACCGTAATCATACTATGCCACCTTGTTTTAAGCTTCAAAAAAATCATAGCATCACCGTAATTTACCAAACTCACATTCAATCCAAACATGCACGTGTCAAGCTGCAGAGCAGCTGCGGTACCTTCATGTTGTTCTAACTTAAGGTTGAGAGATTACAATCTTTTGTTCAAATACTATGGTTCAGTTTGCTACACCCAACAAATTAATTATTGAAGTGATTTTCAATAATCTGTTTACAGAAGTTGCACCATGTGCGGGGGTAGGTTCTATCCGACTCGCTTACAAGTGAGAAGACAAATGATAGTTCTATAAGAATGAACACAGAGAGAAAGACCAAGCTAGGTGAAAAAGATAACAAAAAAGAATGTGTAAGTACTTTGTTTTTCCTTTTTTTTGTACCTTTGTTGTTTGATCGACTTGCCATACACTTGTAAGTATACATTTTAATTTGGTTGAATAACTTGATCTATCAATTTAAGTTATGCACTGTTAAGTATTTAAATTACCATGGTATACTGAATTTTCTGTGTGCTTTTGTATGTATATGTGTGATCATATGTTCTTGCCTCTTAAGTCCTTTTTGTGATTTTGTTCAATTTATTTCTTAAACTTAGTTAAGAATTTTTTTCATGCATTTGTAATTGATAATGTGGTATGTTTTCTTGTAGGTTGCATCTAACATCTAAGGGTGTTGATATTAAGGAATAGATGCAAGCAAATAATGTATGATGATAACCATTGAAGGGGCGCATTGTTCAATATGGCTTACCATGTTTTGTATTAATTGAAACTCTACCCTTTAAAGTTTATCAACGGTCATATTTGCAAGTTGCAACTGCAATCAAAAGTGAGTGCAAGCAATCCACTTCCAGGTGAACTAAACCCTGTTAACTAACCAAGACAAATTGAAAAATGTTGAAATAGTTGACAAGTCCAAGTTAGATTAGAGTTTAAATCAACCCACTTGGGTTGACCTACTGGTATTAATTTGGGACTTTAGAGTATGCTCCTCCTCGAAGTCGCAGGTTCAATTCTCCTAAATGTCAATTTAATTTAAGTGGGCTAATTTACCTTCTTAATAAAAAGATTAGAGTTTAAATCAATTTCAATAAATTTTTCAAGTACATATGAAAAGATTCTTGTTATGAGTTATTGTTTAAACAATAAGCCTTGTATATGAGTTGTTATTTAGTTTATGCATCTCAATTAAAAGTTAACCTAAACTAAGATACTGTTTGAACAATAAGCCTTGTTTCAATTAAAAGTTTACATAAATTAAAATTAAAGTTAATCAAAACTAAGATATTGTGCTTTAAATTGAAAATTGAGGCTAAGAACGTTTATCACTAGAAAAAAGCATGATGACAGTCATTTTTCTATTATATTTACCTCCTAAATTATATAAAAAAAAAAGAAAGAACAAAACTTAAATTATGCTGATGAAGTTTGTTGAGAAATGCCAAAAATGTGACAGTTTTTTCTTCTAAAAATTAAAAAGAGAAGTACACACTTTGTCCAGTGACACACCAGAGTAGGTTATGAACCAAGTTGTTTCCCTTCCTCTCTAATCAAATGGGAAAATACTAAAGAAAAACTTTTCTTATCAATTTTGAACTTCAAACTTCATTTGATTGCTAACTTACAAAAAACACTTCTTCAATTTAGACAAGCGAGCTTAAGGTTGAAACCAATAAGCTAAATATTTTGCAAAATTATTTTAGCTTTGCTTATAATTTTGTGCCAAACAAGCACCTTCATTCTAATTGGAATGGTATAGCAGTGACACCAAGTCACCAACCTTAGCAACAAATCAGTTCATGCTCCAAAAAGTGATACAAAACAAAACAAATTGAATTGACAAAGATAAAAGAATATGAGAAGAGGGTCTCTAGTTCATTCTCCTCCTGCAGTTGTTTTGCTAATGTGCATGTTTAGCAGCATAGTTCATGGCCAACAATACACCGAGGAAACAGCTTCAAATGTCGATGCCAATGGAAGAAACGGATCACTTCTATCATCATTGTTTATACTAGGGGATTCCTCTGTTGATTGCGGAGACAATACTCTGCTCTACCCTCTGCTTCATGGTCGTCTCTCTCTGTATCCGTGTAATGGTTCAGATTTCTCTCTTCTTCCTCAACTTATAGGTACTCTTCTTTTTCTTTTCTTGATGATTTATTCCAAGACCTAAATTGTGATCCTTGATATTGCAGAAAAATGCAACCAAATATGATTGATACTGCTAAAATTAGGTCGGAATGTGGTTGCTGAGACATAAAAAACCTTGACTTTGCAGCCACAAATGTGGTCTCAAACCCTTTGTAGAACCATGCAGTATAGTTGAAAAGTTATAATTTGAAAGCATTGCATTCAAACTATGGTAAAATAAATCTTCTTTTACTGATTATAACAATTCCTATGATGGTAAATGAAAATATTTTTCCTTATTTTTTCTGTACACTGATGTGAATGAAAAAAATATATAGATCACACAGAAAAATAGGAATTAATGAAATAGTGAGTGCAGACAAATGTACCTCATTTTTATGCACCAACTTGAAACCTTGGTCATGCTTAGATGTACATATCAGCTGCAATATCTGCAGATTTTTTCAGATTTAATTTATTCCGAGTATAAACAAATTTAAACCAGGCTTGCGTTGTTAATAACATTAATTGTTGCAATGAAATCATCGTTGCAGCTGAGAAGATTGGATTGACATCAATCCAACCATTTTACGCTCAAAATGGATCTCTGGATGAGATTCTTGGTGGTCTCAACTTTGGATCAACACAAGCTACAATCATGAACCAAGGAGGCTTCAGCCACCAGTCTCTAAACCAACAACTACGCCAAGTCTCTGAGAGCATGCAGCTACTGCAACTGCAGCTAAGCGAAAAAACTGCTCTCGAATTTACAAAGTCTTCCATCTTTTTCCTCTCATTTGGAAAAGAAGATTACATTGATTTATTCCTACACAACTCTTCCAACCCTATGTTAAACCAAAGCGCACAATATTTTGCGACCATTTTGGTCAATCAGATGACAAATGCAATGAGGTATCTTTATGATGCAAACGCAAGGAAAATCATATGCTTAGGAGTTCTTCCTTTGGGATGTACACCACGAATAGCGTGGGAGACAAATCAGACATCAAATGGTGATATTAATGGTAATGGTTGTGTAGATAATGTCAATAATTGGGTCTTGGAATACAATAGATTGCTGGGTGAACACATAGTCCAACTTAATGCAGAATTTTCTGATGCTCATATAGTGTTCTGTGATGTATACAGTGGAATACTGGAGATTATAAACAGACCAAGGTTTTATGGTATGTTTTTCTCCCCTGTACAAAACTAATAAATTTTTATGTGAAGAAATTTTATGAAGTGTTCTCTTAATATTCACAGGTTTTGAAGACACAAAGAGTGCATGTTGTGGACTTGGTTTGAATGGTGCAATGGTAGGGTGTATCTCTACAGAAATGGCCTGCAATCAAGCTTCAGGGCATGTTTGGTGGGACTTATTCAATCCTACAGAAGCAGTGAACTCTATTTTAGCTGAAGCAGCCTGGTCTAACCAACCTATACCGGATCTTTGCCGTCCTTTCACCATCCATGAATTGGTCAAGACCAAAATCTAGCATTTAATTGCTAGACCTGTTTCATAAGATTCGTTCATATGTTTCAAGAATCATTCATTAACTAGTTTCAAAACTAGTAGTATGTTTAGATGAACGGCGAGTTTACCAAAATCATGGTGACACTGATTTTGTAAAAGTTCTAAAGTGTAACTTTTGCTAAAATTGCAGTAGCTCACCGTGATTATGACAATCTTACCATCAATCCAAACATGCACTAAGCACTTATAGTAATAGCACAAAAGTGATTAAAGTGTAAGTGCTAGGTTTGCATTGGAAACAATTTCTATATTGTAGAATATTACAGCACTAAGCATAGTGTTTATAGTTATTAAAATTGGTTTTGGTGCTGACATAATTTGTCTTTGTCCTCTCAAATTGAATTAAACAATGCATTAGTACCACTAATCAAAGATCTTGAAAGTTAAAAAAAGATATTAACTTTATTATTAATGATAATTAGAGTACTACATTGCTTTCTCAAAACCCTAAATCACACTTATTGACTCAAACAAAACCCTAAATCCCCAAAACTAGATCTTAATTATTCTCCATGGCATTGAAAATTCAAACCTTTTTACCTTCATTCTCAGTTCCAACTTCAAAACCCAAACAACACTTCCACTCAATTACTATTTCAGCCTCGAATTCGACACGTCCGTCGATCGCCGGCCGCAAGCTCCGAGCAGCAGTTATCGGCGGAGGACCCGCTGGATCCTCCGCCGCAGAAGCTCTCGCGAGCGGCGGCGTCGAAACCTTCTTATTCGAGCGAAACCCACCGTCGACACCGAAACCATGCGGTGGAGCAATCCCTTTATGCATGCTGGAAGAATTCGACATTCCTCACCACCTCATCGACCGCCACGTCACACAAATGCGCATCTTCTCACCTTCAAACATCGCCGTCGATTTCGGTAAAACACTAAAACCAAACGAATTCATCGCCATGCTCCGCCGTGAAGTCCTCGACTCTTTCCTCCGATCCCGCGCCGTTTCCGCCGGCGCCGAACACATCTCCGGCTTAGTCACCTCCCTCGATCTCCCAACCTCACCGAACTCACCCTACACCATCAACTACACCAACAAAACCTCATCGAAAAACTCCCTCGCCGTCGACGTCGTGATCGGCGCCGACGGCGCCAACAGCCGCGTCGCGAAATCAATCTCCGCCGGCGATTACACCTGCGCAATCGCGTTTCAGGAAAGAATCAAATTATCCGACGAGAAAATGAAGTATTACGAAAATCTCGCCGAGATGTACATAGGTGATGACGTGTCACCGGATTTTTACGCGTGGGTTTTTCCTAAATGTGACCACGTGGCAGTGGGTACCGGTACAGTACGGTCCAAACACGATATTAAGCTGTACCAGCGAGCTATAAGAGAAAGAGCAATGTCAAAGATCAACGGTGGAAAAGTGATCAAAGTAGAAGCCCACCCGATTCCTGAGCACCCGCGTCCTATTAGAGTTAGAGGACGCGTGGCACTCGTGGGTGACGCGGCCGGTTATGTCACAAAGTGTTCAGGTGAAGGTATTTATTTTGCTGCGAAGTCAGGTCGAATGTGTGGAAACGGCGTTGTCAGGGCTTCTGAAGGCGGAGAAAAGATGATTAGCGAGTGTGATCTTAAGAGGGAGTATCTTAAGGAATGGGATGCAAAGTATATTAACACTTTTAGGTTTTTGGATCTTTTGCAAAAGGTTTTTTATGGTAGTAATGCGTCTAGGGAAGCTTTGGTGGAGCTTTGTGGTGATGAGTATGTTCAAAGGATGACTTTTGACAGTTATTTGTATAAGAAGTTGGCACGTGGGAGAATGTGTGATGATGTTAAGCTTTTTATGAATACTATTGGGAGTTTAATTAGGTGTAATGATGTAGGAACACGTATGAAGGGTTTGATTTTGTAGAAGATCATTCCTTGTCCCATTGGTTGGAAATTATTGATATTTATGGGTCTCTACTATCTTTGCCCTACATTGTTGTAATCTCAATTTGTGTCTTTGTTTTGGCCATTGCTTTCCTTCCACTATGCAAGAAAAATAAAATGCTATTCTCTGCTCATCTTATGTGTTGATTATTGTTTATTTATAAATGATTAGGTTAGACGACGGTGATCGAGTCAATAGCGGGACATTTGTTTTTAACAAGCAAGGTTGGCCTGCCTCCTAAATAAACCACTCAAATCGAACATCCGAATTCTTTCTTATACATAGTTGTTAGAAACTCCCCTAACACCATTTCAATACTTCTTAAGAGGTCATTATTCATATTTTACATATTGACAGATGACATAAACAAAAGATGAACTCATTTGTCCATCCAAATCACACATCGAAGACACTCTCCTTTAGTCAACAAATCAAAAGCTTTGTTGATGTCTTTAAATTCCACCTCATGTGTAACAAAATCATCCAAATTGAGTTCCTGATAATAATTGGAGAAAAAATTAACCAAAAAAATGGGTCCAAAATTTTGTTTTGACATTACTATTGTTTACATAAATAAACTACTACTTTGTTTTATAAAATGTTACCAAAAGAGGGGAAGAAATATAAACTTAAAGAATCAAAACAACAAATACATTGTACCTTGTCCATGTAGCGTTTAAAAAGAATGGGTACATCAGACTTGGGTTTGAGTCCTCCAAATATAGACCCCATAAGAGTCTTCCCTTGAAAAAGGACATCAGTACTGTTGATGCTCAACTTAGATCCTGGCTTGTCCACTCCTAACATAATTGTTTTTCCCCAACCCTGAAATCAAAACACCAATTTTCCAATCCATTCTTTCAACAAGTATGCAGCAGTTAATCAAATAATATTGAAAATTGTACACAAATGAAGAATATGAAATTTCAAATTAGTTAGTTCAAAACCGACGTTGTATTAGTCTGAGTGGAACTGGATTCGGATCCCTCAAACAAGGTTTCGGGTACGAGCTTTGTGGATAAAAAAAAAATGTGGTTGGAAGGGTAGACACCATTAAGGGTGGCCAACTAGATAACCCGACAGTTGTCGGTAGATACTTTGCACCCATAATATGGTTAAAATAAAGTAAAAGTTAGTTAGTAGAAATGAAAACAATGCACACTTTGAGATAGAAATAGACCTTTCTACATGAAGCATATGCTTCATGCACCAATGATGCCATACCAACACATTCAAAGCAATAATCTGCTCCCCCACCAGTCATCTCTATGATAACCTGACTTACAGATTTGTTTTCACATTCTCCAGGATGTACAAAGTCTGTGACTCCAAACTTCTTTGCTGAATAAAGGGAAGGAACAAAATCATTTACATATTTTAGACATGAAAATAGAACTTCTAAATTAAATTATTAAAACATTATCATTTGACTTTATACTTAATGTGATAATGATAATAATAAACCAATGTTGCATTACCAATTTCAAATTTTTCTGGCTTGATATCCACACCTATAATCCTAGTTGCTCCACAAAGTCTAGCTCCCTCAGCAACCTAGAAACCATTCAATTGCAATAAGTATTTTAGCATTAGGTCGCATAAGCGCTTATCATGTAAATGTTTATTTATAAACTATTTTTATAACAAAAGATAAAATAAAATTGGACTATGTTCATATGAGTTGTAAGTTGTTCTTATAGTCTATTATGGAGATCTTATCGAAATAAGTTGAAAACAGCTTATAAGCTTATAAGCATGTCATAAGCCCTCTGAAATAGTCTCATAAGTGTTCATACCAGTGGATAAGCTCAAATAAGTCGGTCCAAACATGCCAAACTACAAAAGGAAAACATAAATTAAGGAGAATCCATACTGCTAATCCAATACATCCGAGTCCAAAAATAGCTACTGTCGACCCTGGTTCAACATTTGCTGTTTTCCATGCAGCACCTACCCCTAAAATTTGATGTTTGATCAAAATATTGAATTAGAACAATTAATTTAGTTGTGAACTAAAATAAAATAACAACCTTGAATTTGCATACCTGTTGCTACACCGCAACTGAGAAGGCATGCCCTGTTGGGAGGAATTGCTGGATCAATCTTGAGCAGATTGGCAATGTCAACCACAGTGTACTCACTAAAACTAGAGACAAATATGAAATGGTTTATAATCTCTCCATTTAGATCAGTGAATCTAGTGGTATCATATCTAAGCATCCAAGGTTTAATATCAAAAGGAAACTTTGAACAAAGGTTGCTCTTTGTTGATTTGCAATCTATACACTCTTCACAATCAGCCATGAAGATTGGGATAACAATGTCTCCTTTTGTAACTTCTGTTACTTCCTCTCCAACACTTTCCACAACCCTGGATCACATAAAAATTAATTAAAACTTGAACATCATCAACTTCTATAGTATTAAAATAATTAAATGTATGAAAAAAATGAGACCAACATATTTAGTCTAAGAATTTAGACTAAATATGTTACATATTTAGTTCGGATTGTTAGACGGACTTCGTTCCGACTCTCAAAAATTGGTAATGATGAAAGTGTCCAAGTACACATAAACATTACACTAATATCGCGTTATATTGAATTGAATCTCACTCTTAAAAGTTGGCTCAAATAATAAAAGTGGTAAATACATATAATCATTGCAGACCTAAGAACTTTGGCAATGTGAGACACAAATGCAACTTTAAATTGACCAAAAAAAAGTTAAAAAATTAGAGTATTTGTAATCTTGATTTGAAGACTTCAAATTGTTAACTACGTGCATGCGTGAAGTGTATGACCACACAAACAGGGTAGTAATAAATACGTACTTCCTTCCTTTACCTAATTAGGAAATGAGAAATATTTTTAATAAATCAACACAATATACAAATCAGTAAAATGCATGGACTCACTCACCCAATTGCCTCATGACCCAGTATCCTTGGAAAAATTGCAGGAGGCTCCTTCAAAAGTAAAAAAAAAAAAAATGAAACACAAAAAAAATCATATTTAAAAATTAATTCAGAATTGTTAATAAGACAAATAAACAAATATTAAATAAAAAGAATCAAATAAAAAACATAAAAAAATAAAAAACCTGCATTTTCCAAAAAATGATATCACTGTGACAAAGAGAGGTGCATATAATACGAATCCTAGCTTCATGTGGCATTGGTGGTGCCACAAAGATCTCCTCAATAATCAGTGGCTCACCTGGTTTGCGACAAACCGCAGCTACAAAATTTGCAAATATATAGTATATTATTACATTCATAGTTTTTTTTATGAACATAATATTTTTTTTTTAAGGATGATGAACATAGTATTATTATTCATAGTTTCATGCACATGAAATTAACTTATGATATTATCAAATTAAATTGAATGGTAAAGAAATCTATTATATAAATCATTCAAAAAAAAATCTATCATATAAAAAAATGAACAGCAAAGAATGAAGTTATTGTTTAATGAATCAAGGGAGACATGTACACACACCTTTACATCTTATGGGTTGTTGTCCTTCACTTGTTGCAATAGCAGGTTTATCTTCCATGGCGATGAGTCAAGGGAGGGCCCTGGAAGGATTTTTTATTAGAGATAACGTAAGATGTAACTGAAGAGATATTTTGAAAGGGAAATAATATGAGTAAATAGGCAATTTCCCCTCTGAAATTGTAAGTTTCGTCAATTACCTCCTGAAATTAACAAAACTTTAATTACCTCCTGAAATTGAATAACGTTAATCAATTTACCCCTTCCGTTAAATTTTTCTATTAACTGTTTACGGTTATGATCAAATACCCCCTTAATTTTTGCACTTATGTGCAAAATGCCCCCTGAACTTGAAAATTTATATTTTTTTTTATCATTGACTCTAAAGATATTAAAGGCAAAACTATTAACAATTATTGATCATATAAATCTTTATGGAATGTATGTTTATGCAGCTATTGGTCATATAAATCTTTATGGAAGGTATGTTACTCTCATGTGTTTTAAATATATAATATATAGAAGACTTTTATGCACTCATAAAGTACACAAGTCTTTGATAATTGTGTGTCCATAAAGAAAATTCATAGGTTAATATCTGTAGAAGGAAGAAGAAACAAGGCTTAGGTTTGTGAATTTACAACTGAATTAATGATATAATGTTTATAATGCAGGAAATGTCATATCTATTAGCTGCAGCATGTTAAATAGATTGTGTCACAGATCTTCTGCATGAAGCCGGTAGATCACATTGTCCTACAAAGTTATGTGATAGATATTAATTTTCTG
>Ga0315914_1004709_pt1 | contig 20270 bp, 12 predicted proteins | sample MpolenodulesMG_FD_203920 | JGI IMG/M metagenome (GOLD analysis project Ga0315914, IMG submission 203920) | Medicago polymorpha root nodule microbial communities from Los Angeles, California, United States - elongated nodules | ecosystem: Host-associated > Plants > Roots > Nodule | place: USA... | reverse complement strand
ACTAGATTAAGTTCATACGTCCACTTAAAAATCTTACAAATTACTCCACTTAATTGTTAACTAGATTAAGTTCATACATCCACTTAAAAATCTTACAAATTAATTGCTAATTAGATTAAGTATATATATCCACTTAAAAATAAGGAAGTAAAAAACAACAAAATATGTATGAAACACACTTATGTGACACATCATATCTTATTTTATTTTTGTCCTTTGTTTGATATGCACTTGCATTTAAAATTTCAGGTTATCCAAACTCCAAGTCATTGGACAGATGGGTGAAGTGTGGATAAGAAGATGAAGAGAGCCAAGAGTCCAAAGAATAATGGTTGGTTGCAACTTCAAACTTTCAACGTCAATATTCAACTTCTTTTGTCATGATAACCAAGCAACTACTAGATTTTTTTTACAACGTGTGGCTAGCTTCTACCCTCTCCAACTTTTTTTATTCTTCTATTCCATAAATTCAGGATAAATTTATATTAGTAACAATTACGATCCCAATTTTATTTTATTTTGACTTTAATTTAATCAATAATAGATCACATATAACATTTAATAAATGAATTTAAAAAAGTAAATTTTTGTTTATAATAGTGATTGAAGGATGTACGCATTAACCTTATAAAAATTTGAGTTTCATGATATTGTTGTGGTAAATTAGTTTTACTAAGTTTAATAAAACCTCATCAAAAATCATTTTACGAGTCATCATAAAATTAATTTATGATCGAATATCGAAATGACAAACACGATATAAAACTCAAACATAACTACAAAATCTTAAATTTGGTATCTTAGCAAAGATATCCAACCTAAAAATACATTGACAACAAATGTTTTTTTCCTATAAATTATATCATATCAAATTATCAATTTTATTTTTTTATCCATAAACTTAAACTCAAAATCATGATTAAAGGGTTTGAGTTTAGTTTCATTCAAACCAACCTGAGATTGATAACCATATAAGCATTTTATTAGAATTGTTTTTATTGAACCCACTTGAATAAGTTTGATGATGTTGATTTGTGACATTGAAGTATGCTCCTTAAAGTTTTAAGTTCGATTCTTGTCGATTTGGATTATTGTTGATTTCAACCACTCAATGACTGCCTTTGGTGAATCTTTCTTTCCAACCATTTTTTTATGGCTTAAATGCACTTTTGACCCCTATGTTTGTCGTCGTAGCAATTTTGACCCTCTATCAAAATAAAAATGCAATTTTGACCCTTTAATTTTGCCATGTTTAGGGAAATATGCTCTTTTGGCCCCTTATCTTTACAAAAAAATTGCGATTATGACCCTTTTTTTGGATCACGTGGCGGCTTCGTAGTATAGTTGGGAAAATTAAGGGACCAAAATTGTATTGTTTTTGTTAGGGGGCCAAAATGGCTATGGTGATAAACATAAGGGGCCAAAAGTGCATTTAAGCATTTTTTTATCCACAAAACTTGAACTCAACATTTTATGCAAGGAGTTCAATTTCATTAGAAGCGGGATAATTTTAATATCATTTTTTTCACCATAAAATCTATCTACTAGAAATAGTGCTACTTATTTTTTTTAAGGAAAACAGTCGTATTTAATGTATGTCGAATTTTTTTGGCTTGCTCAAGAAAATGCATGTCGAAAATTAAATATAATTATCATTCGAACTCGAATATTCATTCGTAACATTGTGAAAGTCTAACTAACGTTATTCTGTACACTCAACCCGATATCATATCATAACTTTGTGTTACTCTTAAAATATCTTTCATTTATACTAGATCATAAAAAATAAAGAAATTACACAATATATTTAACTCATTTAATATTTTACCATTTTCCACACAAAATCAAAAACCATAAAACACACATCACAAAATTGTATCTTTTGGTTTTTTCCAACAAAACTTGATAACCACAGAAACACCATTGCTCCATTTCATAGCAGAAAACGAATTTACCAGCAATGACCACTCAAGCTTCAACCTTCGCCGTCTCTGTTTCCTCCGCCCCTTCCCCTCTCCGTCGCCGCCGCACCTTCCCCGTTGTTCGAGCTCAATGTAAAGTTCATTCCAAATTTTTAACTTTTTTCATTTTTTGTTGTGTGATTGATTTTGATTTTGATTTTTTGATGGCCCAGTTGGATTTTTCATGGGAAAGTTTGATTTTTTGAATCAATGTTCTTAGTAGTGTTTGTTTAGTAAGTGTTGTTAATGGTTGGTGTTTATTCATTGCGTTATCCAGAAGATGTTTGTGGAAATGCTTCTGAACTGAGTTTTGAAATTTTGAGTTTTCATCTTGAATTTAGTGTATGTTTGGTTCTGCGTTGACAAAAATTGATTTTGACTGAGTTGATTTTGTAAAATTGTTTCCGGCTAAAAGTGAGATGAAGGTAAAATGATTTGCTTGGATACATTTATGTAATAGTGAGTTGAACAATAAATCTGAGTGTTAAAATCAATTCTAGAATCAAAAGCTTTAGTTTTTAGCTTCAAGTAGAATCAATTTTGAAGGCAAAATCAATTCTACTTGAAAGTAATTGAACATGTTTGAATCAGTTCTACACTTATGGAATCAATTTTGACCATTCTAAAAGTGAAGCCAAACATACATCCTATGTTTGGTTCCATGCTTGGGGCAGTCATAATTGGTTATGGAGATGTAGTATATGTTTTGATATATCTGGTTGCTCTTGAGTAGAATTGATTTTGCCTCCTGAATTAATTCTAACATGAAGTTAAGATTTGTGGCTTTTGAGTCTAAACGTGATTTTTACTATGTAATTCATTGTTCAATTCACTTTTACGTAAATGAATCCAAACACACCACCTTACATTCAACTCACTTTTAAGTAAAATCAAATCATTCAAAATCAATTTTGTGCAGAACCATTCATGCACTTATTTGCTACCTCGGGAATTGGGTTTTGATGTTGAACTTTATGTTTGTCAAATTTGAAAGCTTTTTGGGTTCTGGCAGAAGTTTGAACATGTAAAAGGAATGTTGTCAGCTGCACATGTGCAAACCTGTGGAGGTGTAAATAATAGAAATAAATTAGTTTTCTTTTCTAACAAAAATTGTTTTGGAAATCAGCTTGAACTGACCAATTCAGGTACCAGTATTATAACTGACATTAGATATATGAAATTAGAAAAATATAATAATAATGATGAAATATATTGTCAAGTAGTAAATTGTTCTCATAAAATTGTTGATGGTTATAATTTGACACTTCATATTGAAGGGGTCTGAGTATCTGACGCGTGTCAAACACTCCATTCTGGTGTAGGAATTTAAAAGCACCTTTTTTGGACGCGGCCAGAAAGCCTAACCGGCACTTCAATTTTGGCTAGATATGAAAAAGGACACAGTTGTTACCGAAATTGAACTTTTTTAAAACGATGCTCATGTGTGTGTGTGTGAGCACGCATGTGTGAATGTTGACGCTTACCTTATGTGTCCGTTTATATGCTTGTACTTCATAGGTTATAAATGATGTTCTATATTAAATACAAATTTGCAAATGATTATTGAACTAGTATGTCATGAATTTTTAAGTGTGGTATAAATATTTTTTAATATTTCAAGTATGAAATTTATTGCTTATGCGCTTTTTGAACTTTCTAAATATATACCGGTCTAGCCGGTGATTCACTGATCGACCAATGACCCATTAACCTAGTACTCATCTTAGGATGTAACTGGTTCAACATTTATAACATTGCTGGAAACTATTGTTTTATTTTAACTTTCTCTGTTTGAAAGTTAGTTTTCTGTGGCCAAATTCTGTTGTTGTGCTTTCAATTTCGGTGATTTGATAAAATTTCATTTCTATAGAAATAATGTGCTGGTTCTTTCAGTGGAACCATCTGATAAATCAGTTGAAATTATGCGGAAGTTCTCAGAGCAATATGCCCGTAAATCAGGAACATTCTTTTGTTCGGACAAAGGAGTAACTGCTGTTGTTATCAAGGTACATTCTCTATTTTTTATCTGCTTCTTGTTTGATTAGCACACACTGCCAAATATAAATTGCAGTTTCATACTCATTTAGTGTTTGATGCAAATGTTGTTGCATCAAGTCTTGGCTGGCTGTCTTGCAATGAAACTTTTGAAGTTTTGTTAAACGTGAATCATGGCAGATTCATTATTGTTGGCAATCTTTCGTTTAATTTTCATGAAGGACTTATTTCTACTTGCAATTCATTTTTTTTTTTGTGGGATCTTTACCTGTTTTTGTGGTGTGTGAGTGCAGTGTACATATATATATATATATATATATATATATATATATATATATATACACACACACTACTAGGTGCTACTTGGATTAGTATAATATTGATTGTTGAATTCAATTTAGTGTTCCAGATTGTGCCCGTATATGTTATTTCCATTATTCAACTTGGAATTTGGGAATGCCGAGTTTACCGATACTTAAATTACTTACCGATCAAAATGATGGGTTTCGACCTTCTTTCTCAACTTGAGTTTTAGCTCAGTATTGGTTTCAAATGTTATGTTTTTCTGGTGATATATGTTTCTAGTGGGGTTTTTAGGATATTGTAAGTAGTGACAGACCAAGAAGTTTTATGTTATGGGGGAGATACATTTATCACCATATAATACATTTATCACACACACATATAATATTGAAAATAAAAATAAAATACTAGAATGCGTCTGTCGAGAGAAGTCCCACATTTAATCAGTTATGGTCTGAAAATGTATTTATTAGTGGTGGATAGTCCTCTCCCTAAGCCAGTTTTGGTAATGGCCAAGTTAGGCCGAACCCAAACTTTTAAAGTGCCGAAGTATAAATTCAACGAATTTGAAGTGAATGTGAAGTAGCATGTGCCACCACAGTGATAGACGTAGATCTGTCTCTGCTTGTATGATTATCCTATAATACATTGACGATGGTCGAACCTAATTTAAATTTTTGGAATGGATAATGGTAAGCTACTTGCTTACTGCGTAGTAAGTTTTTGGTGTGAAACATGACATTATAGAACACAATACTAATGTGTGGATGATGATTATAGAACACTGTTTCTGCAATTTTATATTGTAATACCCAAAGTACTCTTAGGAGGATATTGACCAAACACAACATTTCTTTTTTATATAAAGGTTTTTGGCATGTTGATATTTTGTTTTAATTCGAAAATCATCTTCTCATGGTACTTGTTTTTTGAACATTACTATCAAATTCACACCCATATCAAATTCACACCGTGTGAACTTTGTTTCGATCCCCTGTTTTGATCTTCTGGTTTTAGAGCACCCTGTGTGAATTTTGTTATGATCCTCTGTTTTTTAACGGAAAATACCATTTTTGTTTTCATTAGATTACATGGTTCGAAATGTGGAAAGATGGGAATATAAAGTATCTAGCTTGGTTTATTATTGTCAACACATAATATCACGTTTTCATTTCTAAACCAGAATCTGCATAATTGAGAAACTAGTTCAGAAAATTTTCCTATACATCTTGGTAGTGGAAAAGCAAATATGTAAATGAAGGGAAAGTTAATTGAACCACCAAGTTTGATATACTGGAATGAAATTGTACTAAGTTCGAAAATGAGTTTTCCGGATTGTCATTGTTGATAGGCATATGAAACTTCAGTACTTCACTTTATCCGTGTATGCATACAACTGATAATAGATATTTACTTTGGTAATTAATGTTTCTTACTGATATTATTTCTACTTTGGAACAGGGTTTGGCTGACCATAAAGATTCATTGGGTGCACCACTCTGCCCTTGCCGGTAAATACTTGTTGTTTTACCTTGTTGCAGTGTTATTAAATAGCAACTATAGTGGCGCCTTACCGCTATAGCGTAGCAGAATTTTGACAAACTGCTTTTGTTCCGCGATACGCTATTTAGTACAAAATGTTGTCCAATAGCACTATTGTATAGTGGAGTTTTAACAACCTGCTATTTTCTGCTATCCAAAATTGACAACAATGCCTTGTTGCAAAGGCAATTTTGTGTCTTTATTTCTATAGTTCTGGCAGTGTAGTTGTATACATAGGTTTGACAAGTGTTTTATGTCCCCTAAATTCCTAAGCTCATGCCCAAAATCACTGTATTTTAGGCATTATGACGATAAAGCTGCCGAGGCTGCGCAAGGATTTTGGAATTGCCCGTGTGTTCCCATGAGAGAGAGGTAAGCACATATTTGCAACTGGCTATTACTTATTTTCCTTCTCAGACCTTAAGTTATCATGTTCGAAGCCATGCAAGTATCAAGTTATGTAAGAAGGTCAAATACTGAGCATATTCAAATGTGTAAAATCATGTAATAAGTTATGTTTCCGCATATCATAGTAAAATAGATACTATATCGTAGTAAAATCATGTATAAAATATGTTATGTTTCCGCATATTCAAATGTGGAAAATCATGTATCAAATATGTTATGTTGCCCGAGCCATGCATATGTTTGTTATGTGATCCTTTATTGACTACAGAGTATTGTCAAATAGAGACTATATCATAGTAAAATTTAAACAAACTGATATTTTCTGGGATTCGCAATTTAATGACACTGATATTTTGTTTAAAGGTAGTGATTTTATAAAATGGAGAATCACAATTACACATTTACCTATGAAACAACTGTATCAAACAGAGCATTCATAGCCATCGTCGTATTTTGTTATACATACTTTTGTTATCAGGGTTAGTACCTGAGTGACTTTCTTAGTTTATATCTTGGTTAAAGGCGGTATAGCTTTAGCTCTAAATATGTTATTTGTCAAGCATGTGGAATGATCAATTAAAAAAAAAAAGTGAAATAATAAAACATTATTCTCTGTAATTGAAAGTTAAGCTCTAAATTGTTCCCCTATAATATTGTTTTCTCAACTCATTGTGGTTTTGTTTGATAGAAAGGAGTGCCATTGCATGCTTTTTCTCACTCCTGATAACGATTTTGCCGGCGATGAACAGGTAATTCTGTGATTCTGTTTGTTGACACCAATGAAACAAACAGATTTTGATTAGAATGTTATGTTTTGTTTTCTTCTCTTAATTTTAATGCAACATTTTCTTGCCTTGCAGACTATCACCTTGGATGAAATTAAAGAATCAACAGCAAATATGTAACAAAGATTATTGTGTATCAATGTACTTGAGTTAGCATTTCAAACTGTATCTTTTGAAAAACAAGGGAAGAGAAAGGTGTAACAATATGTATATGTACCAAAAATCACATGCAATTTTTTCATCTGTGCCCTTTATAAATGGCCTAACCTATACTTTGTCACAGATCTTCATTTCATAACTTTCATTTTTTGGCTGCTGTTACCAAGATTAAGCTCATTTATAAATAGTTTCATATCTTTATCGATATCGGAAAATTGAAGTTGTTACGGTAATTTCTGAATGTAATTTAAGTTCTAACATTCAAATTGCACTTAAAAGCAATGTATCATTCAATACGATCGTTTTAGATTGTAAAATCGATTTACACAGATAAGTACTTAACAATCATTCTTAAAAGTCAAACAAAACTATTGAATTGTTAAACCAATCATTCTTAACAATGAGAGTGGGGTCTAGCAGAAGGGGGTAGACTTCCACAATGTGGTGAACTGTGGATCCTAGTTAAGAGATGTTCGTTTTAATGTTCGACAATGCTTTTGAAAACAATTACATTTATTTGAGGGAACTTGTGAGAAACAAAATCAATCTCAATTATTCGTAAAATCCAAAACACTTCTCGAAACAATGGATTTTAAAATCAAACCATTTTGCCTCTTTAACAAATTGTTGTCGTTTGACTAATCTAACGGCCGAGAGATACAGAGACTCTAACGTTTGAAAGACTAATATAGTATTTTCAGATGTAATTTAAGTTTGAACATTAAGATTGCACTTAAAAAAAGCAGTGTATCATTCAACATACATGAAACCAAGCAAGAATTACTTGTATTACACAATAAACCATATAGAATCAATAAGCCTTAACAGAAGGATTACTAGGAGGAGAAGTAGTTGAACGAGATCCAGATTTTTTGGCACAATCTTGACCATTTCTTGAAGCCAAAGCAGCCATAAACCTATTATTCCACCTTCCATTTCCAGCAGCAATTGTTAAAGAAGATGAATCTCCTTTACTACAAGCATGATCAGCAGCAAAACGGTGCTTGAGGCACACCTTAATGTGGCAAGTTTTACAAACACTCGTGTTAGAAAACGTCAAAATTTCCTTGCAACGCTTCACGGGGCAAGTCGGTTTCTTCTTCTTGCTAGGGTCACACTTCCCTGAACTACGGTGTTTCTTTAAGATCGCCTCTTCATTTTGTCCCATGTTGCCTGTGATCTCCATAGACATGGAACATTCTTCGCAAACAATCACTTTTCTGCTGTTGTGGTCTGGTTTCGGACATTCATGTGACTTATAGGATCTATGTTCCACACAAAATACCTGTCATAATGAATTATGTTAATCACTTTTTCTGTTTCATATTTAGCAAACTTAAGGTACCAAGAACTTTGTAACTGGAAACTACACTATTCAATGCATTAACCGACCAAAGTTGTTTTAGTCAAAGACTGAACTCCGGTGTTTTCAATCGATTCAATCTTACCTGAAGTTTATTAATCACGTGAATTCAACCACTTGATTTGACACATTTGAATATGCAGGAACATAACATATTTTATTATTTCAACAGTTTGATGGATACTTAAATTCACATAATCAGAAAAGTCAAAACTCAATTCCAAATCTTGACTAGACCAACATATTTGATTATACTACAAAACAATACAAGATAAATCGAAATACAATAAGAACATAATGCAAGTTCTTCTAGTCTTCGCGCACATTGCACCTATTAATCAAGTTTTTTTTTTTAAGAAGCTAAATTAACCCACAAAAATTGACATCGAGGGAATTGAACCTGGGATATTGAGAAGAGCACACTCAAAGATCCGAAGCCAACACCATCAAGTAAACTCAAGCAGATTGTCATAGTTAATTCTTAATTGTTAACTCAAACAATACAATTTCATCTTAACCCTAAGTTTGCAAGAAATAGAGAGGTTTTAGTAATCTAATTTTTTTTTCACGATATAAGTAAAATCTAGTCAATAATCGTTCAGTCAAAAATAGAACAAACCAAGAAATTTTAAATGAAAATAATAAAAATGAATGAACATACCTGTTTGCAGCCATCACATGTAAAAGGAAGGAAATCAAGCCGGTGACAATCAACATGCTGGCAATGTTTACCTAAATCTGGAAAAGCTTCTGTTCCACCTGATGCCATAGTTTCAATTGTGAATATTTCGTGTCTCTTTTGTGATTGTTGTGTCGAAAAAATAAAGTTATGAATGAAGAAAAGAAAAAAAGAAGAGTGTATTTATAGGTTTGGAATTGACTTGGGGAATAAGCCAATATTTGATAGGGGTAACGTATGTGACACGTTTATCTAAAAAAGAACATTCTAGTTGTAACCGTCCTATTAGGAGGAGTTCTATTTCGGCGTCTACGCGGTTTAATACAATTTTTATTTCTTTTTTCTTTTCTACTTTTTTTATGCACACTAAAATAAGGTTCTTTTTTTTATAGGGTTAATATTTGGACAAAATTTGAAACTAGGCTTATGGAAAAAATCACATATTTCATCTGTTTTTTTTTGTTTTTTATGTGGGTTACTTTCATGCCTCACTAAAATTACTGGGGAGAATTGAACTTGACACCTTAAGGAACAACACGCTCCTAGATTCCAAGTCAATACCACTGAACAATTACATGAGCTATTTGATTTGATGTATTAACCTTTTATTTTTATAATGGTGTGCAACATTGTCTCTATTGTTGTGGATTGTTTCACCTATTGTTGATTGTTTATATTTTAATGAAATTTACATGGTAAGCCATATCAACCATTACCACGTCACCTTTTCTGTTTGAAATCTCTCTTATCTATCGTCGTCAAATGTGTTCTTGATGACTATGCATCAAATGAAAATTTTGTTTTCAACGAGGGGGTGATTCCCTTGACACAACTTCTGAAAGGATATGGGTGACATGGACTTCGTGTCAAAGGAACTTTCACTGACTAGTGTTTGGAATGATATAGAGTCTTGGCTTTGTTTATTTGGACCCTATTTGGGTTTCCAAAAATATATGGTGATTACTCATTAAGCTTTACACACATTGTGCTGTAATAATTTTTAGGAAAATGCTTTTTGGGATGAAATGAACATCAACGAGGGACATGACAATTGCTTTGACCAACTTTTATACCACCACTATGACTTTATTCCTAAAAAATTAGAAGTTAGAACCATCCAACTTTAAGCATCTCACCGTTCGTTGGTTTCACAAACGTTTACCCTCACACTAAATAGCATTAATGTGTTTTTTAATATATCTTGTTTGTTCAGCCTTTTCCAAACAACAAGTGGAAAGGTTGGAGTTCAAACCACAATCACAACGTTCGACATAACAATTACGACATTTTATCGCTTGTGCTAAAAACTGTGGACAAAATAATATTGCTTCTACCATGTGCTTTGGGAACAAGGTGCTACCACAAGATTGGATGGATGTTATGGGCACACAACAAAAAGATCAATTTCATTGGTTTAGATTGATTTTTTTTTTTTTTATATTTTATCAAATCAGTGGTTTAAATTTTGCACCACAAATGCAATAAACAACTTACAAAGCTAGTTCAAATTTGTGTTAACGTCTGTTAAAGCCTATGATGTTCAGCTGCAATGGCCCCGCATTCACAAAAGAGCATAGGGCCAACCATTTCCTATAATGTCTAAAATCAAAATTCAAAAAACATGAATAAGTATGTCCATTGAACTAAAAATTAGTGTTGTAATTACGTGTTTTGATCTAAATACCAACTAATTATAGAATTGGTAAAGGTCTATTAGAGGTTAAAAAAATGAGTGATGATGGTTTAAAAAACATAACTCAATTGACAATGTCGATATTGTTATATTGTACATCTTCATTTGAATTTAAACTTTAGATCTCACAATTGTATGTGATGTTTATCATTTCGTCTAGAAAATAAATGATGATGAATCAATTTTCTTTTAAAATAAGTTATACTTAAACTAAATATATTTTTACCCCAATCAGGATCAATACTAAGATATTATTTTAGAGCTGCTTACCCCACTAATTCTTAAAAACATAACCCTTCCATATTTACTCATAAACGAAAAAAACACTATTTTTTTTTTAACAAACCATTATTTATCTCCATCCAAATTGGATAAATCCAAACAAAATAACTAAATATAGTAAAATCATCTTGAAAGATATGCAGTCAAACTCTTAAAAATAGAAAAAAAAATAAAAATACTATTTTCAATACAAAAAATTTCGTTTATGTTTATTTAACTAGTATCCTAACATGACCCTTAATTATGGAGTGGGAAAAGAATCAACTCTATTTTATTTGCTATAAAGTTCAATGCTAAAAAAAAGCTTATATATAAGGTTCACGTATAAATGGTTAGTATTATACCCAAAAGGAAAACACGATGTATAGTTCTCTGGACGTGAATGGTGTGGGACATGAAAACGCAAAAGGAATCAATCACTTTTTTGCAAAGTGAGTGTGATCTCTAATAAGTCCAGCCTACAAGGCTACAACTCTCATAAAGTTTCATATCATTGTGCTTAGTGCATGCTACAGAGACTTAGCTATTAAGATTGCAATGATTATATGAAATTGTGGACTTTGTTGGAAAAACAATTTCTTCATGCTAAAGGATTATGTGTGTCTAATTAATTAAGACAACATTTGACATTTTTGTCTAAAAATAAAACTACATTTGCAAGTGTAGATAGGGTCCTACTCCTAGAATGTGGTTTGTCAAGGTGGTAAGATATTCAAACTCTTTGACAAATTGTTAGATGTTTGATTTTTCGTTTCTTGTATACGAAGAAAATTAGTTCAAATGAAAGGACTCATATTATATGTTTAATAAATTCTCTAATAAAGATTAGTCATTTTTAAATGTTGAGCGATACTTTATATCTATAACAAAAAATGAACGTGAGATTGAGGAGAGTCAAAAGAAACATCGCTCTATTTTAACTTTTGGTTCTTATTGGGAACTAGCCTCAAAGGAATATGTAGCATTGTCCTATTTTTTTTTCCTTTCTCTTTCACTTAGAAAATGTCCGAGCTGTTGGAGCTTCCTTAATACTCTATTTGGCCATAATTTAGACTCATTGGCTTCTACTTTACATAAATTTTCTAATAAATTAAACTTCCCCATACATGGATATGAGTGGAACCGCACGTAGATTAAAGCCTCGGACCCGAACCTTGTAAATAAAAAATGTAGTTTGTAAAATAGATCATACTAAAGATAGTTCTACAAAGTTTTTTTGATAGAGATTAGTCATTTGGAGTTGATGATACTCTGCAACTATAATACTATTAACAAGAAAGGCTAACAAAAAAGACTAATGGAAAAATTGATTGATAAAGGGTTTTAGAAAGATGAAATGATAAGGTTTTCTTGAAAAATTAAGAAGCAAAAACCAACTTTTATTCATAGGCAGTATTATAAACTTGTAAATTGAGCTTCCTTAATTCTGATTATTGGCATATTATAAAAGCTAAAGTGCACTTTTCATCCCTTAAGTTTTAAAAAGTTGCGATTTTGGTCCCTTATTTAAAAAAAAGGGTTAATTAAGTTTTTGGTCCCTATAAATATTCACAGTTTTGTTTTTGGTCCCTACAAAATAAAATCATACTTTTTATCCCTATAAAATTTTCTATCAACATTTTTAGTCCTATAAATTTTTCCATCAGTACTTTTAGTCCCTGTAAAAAAATTCTAGCAACAGTTTTGGTTCCTAAAAGGCTTAAGGAAAATGTCACAGGGACTAAAAAGTGTGATTTTATTTTGTAGGGACTAAAAAGAAAACTGTGAATATTTATAGGGACTAAAAACTTAATTAACCCTTAAAAAAATTACAATTTTGGCCCCTTTCGTTCCAAAATTGCTGAGAAGACGCCACATGCCCCAAAAAAAGGGTCATAATCGCAACTTTTTGAGAAGATAAGGGGTCAAAAGATCATATTTCCCTTATGTTAGGGGTCAAAAGAGCATATTTCTCTAAACATAGGAGGTCATTTTTTTCATAGGAGACTAAAATCGCAACTTTTTAAAACTTAATATGTGAAAAGTGCACTTTAACCTATAAACAATGAAGACATTGCTTAGTTTTCATTGTTCAAAAATGAGTAAAAGGCCAAAGTTGTTCTAACATCATAAAGCTTGTAGAATTCAGAGGTGTCATTTTCTATTGGTCCTTATGCATCTGTGCAAAACTTTTACAGCAAACAAATGTCTGACCAATTTGAAGAGTTGACCATCAAGAAGAACTTAAAAAGAAATAAAGCCAAACATCATTTCTCTTTTTTTTTTACTTTACAGGTTAAAGCAGAAATTAAACTTAATACTCTAAAATCTACAAGAGTACAATTCATCAACCATTTGTGTTAATTAATCGCGGCCATTGATTTGATATTAGACAATTTAAATTACACAATTAATAATTTAATTTTAAACAATTCTGATTATTAATTTAAGATCAAATAGTTGATATCAATTTCCAGATTATACACACAAAAATGATAATCCTCTTCAAAAGAAAAAATGATAATAATTAACGAACTTCATATTGTTTCACAATAAACTTAACTAATGAAAAATATTAATACCAACTTATGAGATATTTGTCTATTTCTAAACGTTAAATTGTTATGTGTACACTTCATAATCTTTAGCATTCTTATGTGTTTTTTAATGAGTTTATCACGCAAGAAGTTAGCTAGAAGGAAAAAATAATTTAACATGCTAATGGCTTAAAATATGAGTTTCTTTGGAACATAATCACTCACCTCATAAGCTTTTGACATTTATATTTTCATAAAGCAAAAGGAATCAATCAAAACTCTCCATTCCCCCATAACCTTTCCTTCAACTCCAACACCAAATCATCATCATTTTCCTCACATAACCATTCACTCCTTTTTTCTTTCCTCACCCAATCAACAACTAAAAGGCTAATACACTAACATTCCCATGCTACCCCTTTATCTCTTCTTTCACAATCAACCTTTCCCTTTGTCTTAAAACTCTCTTCAACTCAATCTCATCTGAGTTTAAACTTCTAACCTCTAATTTTCAAGACCTTAAACAATGGAATCTCCACTCTTCCTTAACCTTAATCTTATCTCTCTAAACAACTTGTTCTTCACACCCCCCCAAAACAAAAGACACCAACTTCATTGAGACACACAAAAACACAAACAAGTTGAAACCATTTCATGGAGATTCACAAAAACACAAACAAGAAATGGGGAAGTGCAAAAAAGGAATCAAAATCATTAGAACCAATTACAACTACTACTCCAAAGATGAAATGGAAGAAAATGATGGTTTTCTTCAACACAACAAAAACTACCCAAAACCAAAACCCACCTCAAGAATTTCTATGCCCTATTTCTGGTTCTCTCATGTCTGACCCTGTAATTGTCTCCTCTGGCCATTCCTTTGACCGAACATCAGTCCAAGCTTGTAAAAATCTCAACTATACCCCCCAACTTGCTGATGGCACCACCCCAAATTTCACAACCTTAATACCAAATCTTAACCTCAAATCCTCCATTCTCAAATGGATCCAAACCCAAACCAAATTCCAAACCAACACTAATCAAACCTCAACTGAAAACCTCGTACTCAAACTTATGTCTTCAAAACAACATGAACAGAATCAAAACAACCTCGTACTCAAACTAATGTCATCAAAACAACATCAACAGAATCAAAACAACCTAGTATCAAACAAAAACGTCGAAGAAGAAGAAACACGACCAATATCAATGTTAACACCACGAAAAACCTCGTACTCTAGCTCAGAGGAATCTATAGCTACTGTCACGTCATCATCATCAACAAGAACAACACCACCACAGCTTCAAAGTTTCTGTTACTCTTCACCTTCATCATCTGAACTTGAACCTTCAACAACACCAGAAGAAGAAGAAATAGTAACAAAACTCAGAAACCATGAATTGGTTATAGTAGAAGAAGGTTTAATCTCACTCAGAAAAATCACAAGAACGAATTTGGAAAGTAGAGTTCAACTTTGCACCAATAGGGTACTATGTTCTTTGCGTTATTTGATTGTGTCTAAAAATGAGGTGGTAAAGGTCAACGCACTTGCTTCATTGGTCAACCTTTCACTTGAGAAAGTTAACAAAGTGAAGATAGTCCGGTCAGGAATTGTTCCACCTTTGATCGAGGTTTTGAGGTTTGGATCGTGTGAATCGCAGGAACATGCTTCATGTGCGATGTTTAGTTTAGCGCTTGATGATGATAATAAAACTGCGATTGGTGTTTTAGGTGCTCTTATGCCTTTGCTTCACGCGCTTAAATCGGATAGTGAAAAGACACGCCATGACTCGGGTTTGGCTCTTTGTCATTTGTCTTTAGTGAGGAGTAATCGGGCTAAGATGGTTAAGCTAGGGTTTGTTTCGATTTTGTTGGGGATGGTTAAGTCGGGTCATATGATGGATCAAGTTTTGTTAATGTTGGGTAATTTAGGGTTTGGATCGGATGGTCGGGCTGCTATGTTGGATGCAGGTGTTGTGGAGTGTTTGGTGGGTTTATTATGTGGGACTGGGTTGGTGTCTGAGTCGACAAGAGAGAGTTGTGTTGCGGTTTTGTATGCATTGAGTCATGGCGGATTGAGGTTTAAGGCGGTGGCAAAGGAGGTTGAAGTTGTGGAAATGTTGCAAAAGATGGAGAAAATGAAGAGCGAGAAGGCTAATGAAAAGGTGCGGAGGATATTGGAGATGATGCGAGAAAAAGAGGTGGAAGAGGAGGAAGTGGATTGGGAGGAGTTGCTTGACTCAGGGTTCAGTGGTCGAACTATGAGTCGACTCAACAGTGGATTGGACGAGTCAAGTGTTAAATCGGATGAGTTGTGAATACATGTGAAATTTTCTTTTTAAGTTTTTTTCAATGTGATTAGTAGTTTTTTTTTCAAGTCAATGTTGTTGAAGTTCACTTGGGTAAAAATTGGAGATTGTGGTATTTTTTTCTTTCCTTTTTACAATTTTTCCATTGTTTTCTTATTTTTTAAGTTGGGTGGAGAATGGAAAAATGAAAATACTCTTTTAATTGAAATACTTTTTCAATTTTTATTTTGGATTGTGTATAAGGGAAAAGCAATGAATTCTTAGTTAACTAGGTGTATCGAGGTTGTAAAGAGAAATAGAGAATGTGATGTTGTTCATGGTGGAATAAAAGAAGATGAAGATTAATAAAGTTGAAATTTTTTGGAGTAGAAAGTGCTAAGGGTTTGTTGGTGCATATGCTTATGCTTCCACTTTATTCCTTCAATTAGTAGATGTTATAGCTGGTTATGCTTCCTTTTTATGTCTACCTTTTCCTTTTCAGTTCTTTTGCACTCGAATTTTAGTATGTGAGTGGATGATTAAAGCTCAACTTATACTTCTTTTTTTAGAATCATTTGAGCAGAATTGATTTAGTTTTAAACATATTGTTGCATAGAGAATTTGTTTGAAGTGCTTGTATATTTATGAAATATTAAGAACATTTTTTTTTTTGACGAAAAATATTAATACCAAACTAGTAACATTGAATGAAACTTGTTTAATGAATGGTTTTGATTCCTCCATGAAAAGAGCATTATTTATGATTGTGCCACCAATATTTGATCTTGAGATGATTCATGTCCTAGAATTGTGTAAATATTTGCTCCACTTGTACGTACTCCTTTTCCACTACATTTTTTACCCATTTTAAATGTGTCTAACAAAGTCATAACCTTGTATCAACCAATGGTATTAGTTGGCCTTGGCAATATAAATATTGCATATTTTAACTATTAAAAAATAGTGAAGATTACTTTCTTATCATTTTTTTATCTTTCTTAAAAGTTACTTTCCTATCATCGCCTTTAACTGAATTATATGTACTTCTCAAAAAAAAAAAACTGAATTATATGAAATAACAATTACAAGTTATGACGAACAAGGGTTTCAGGTATTCACCATTAGCAGCTTTAATTTTTCTTTTTGGTAATTGTTTTTTAAGCTCTTGAGCACCTAAAAGAAGTTAGTATTTAGAATTTTAGTTTTTGTCGGTATAATGACAAACTAAACAGTCAAAATGTAGAATTTCAAATATATTCGCATACAATATGTAACATATAATCATATTTAGTGGGAGAATAAATTAGTAGTGTGTAGATGACATTATGATCGAATCCATATTCATCTCTTCGGATCTATTTAGAAGTTTTTTTTTTTTAAGTGTTTTGGAAGGTATGCTTTTGAATTCCTAACTCTATATTTTGAAATATATTTTATATTTTATAAAAATTGAAAGAATAGCATGTTAAGCAGTGTGTACTTTAACCACGTTTAATTCATTTTAAAAAAACTCTTTTATAGTGTTTGTAATTCAAAGGCAAGAACATCATTTGTTTTGTTTTAGCAATGGAGGTCTTTTAGGTGGCAGCCAAGGTGGAGAACGGTTCTGCAGTAAGAACAAGTTCCAGTTTTGCTTTTTCTGACACTCATAAACACTAAAGCACAACATACAATTCAAAAAGTAAATTCAAGGCCCAGTTAAAATAAAACAAGAACATTAGGTTGTTTTTTCCATTGTAGTAAAAATAGAGAAGTGATCTTAAATCTCAATTGGCAACTTCGGACCCACAAAAAAATGAGTGAAAACATTTTAGATAGATATATATGTCACTTCTCCTGTATATCCAAGATTTTATTCATACATAGACGATGTGAGACTTAATAACTCACACTTAAACCTAACATTTTCCCTTTAAAGTGCTTCATCTTCTATAACAATATCCAACTCTCGCTCTCCCATCAAGCTTAACCAAGAGTTTTTTTTGTTGGTCAAATAGCCTATTTGCTGGAGCTAACACGGTTTAAATGTGGTGAAGTTGAGTGTCAGAGGTTTGAATCCTTGCCCCTGCATATATTATTTAGTGTCGCTACCAACTGAATTAAAATCACGGAGACAAACCAAAAACTTTAATAGCACTTGTTAGGTCCAGAACTTAAAGATGTTAGGTAAATAAGTTACATCTCTTATTTATCTAATATTTTAGCTATTCATGAACCATATGAGACTTAACCACTCATTTGAAATTGGTTCTGGCCTAATTCATGTTAAAGGATTGACGCCTATAGACAAAATTTCTTGGAACATGAGGTTCCTAACTCAAATTATAATTTTTAAGAGGGGGTAAATGTAATTGTTCTTTGAAGTTGAAGGATGAGTTCTTTAATACAATTTAAATCCGTGATAAGAAGTAAATATTTTAATCTAACAAATTACAAATAACACTTGCTTTAACTTAATTATTTTTTATCATAAGAAGGAAAAAAGACAATTTCTTTTCACGCAAACATAAATGACCACATGGTTTTGTATGGCTTTTAAACAATATCCCTATTCCCTATCAACCAAAAACAAATCTTCAATTTCATTACCTTTAATCTCCATCTCCCAATACACACTATATCGATGCAACACTTTGGTCAATGTTTGCAACAACATTTTACACCTTCCAACAATTTCTATTTCAATGTTTCTTTCTTCAAAATGCAGCAACATAGACTGCCAAATTTCCACTAATTTTGAACTGCCAAGCTGTATGAATAAGATTTGCAAAATCAAATTTCTTTCTTATTTTATTTTTCATTCTTTTTATGGGACCTTGAGGGCTATATAAATGGTGTTTAAGGTTTGTTATACGTACACTACAAACATTATTTTCTCTCCACTATTCCAAATCTTTCAAATTTTTATTTCTTTGCTTATTTTCTCAATTTCTAATTTTTTTTCTTCTCAATATATCTAATTTTATAATGTCTAATTCTTTGCAAATATGTATTTTAAAAATAAAAATTTATTTTTAATTTATAACACTATACTTTTGAAAGTTTAAATTTTATTTCATTTTGCTTAAACTCTTAACATTTTATAATATTAGAGATGAAAAATATTGTGGTGATCATTCAGTTGGTCAAGGTCAAGAGTTTTCAAGGTTGTAAAATATAATCTTAATTTGTCACATATTTTGCTATTACTATGAGCCTAATGTTATCCTAACTACAATACAACATTCAATATGAACTAATCTATATTTTTCATTATAATTTTATGACGGTGTTGTTGATATAATGTTTGTAGACAAAATACACATTCAAAATGCATGAACTGCATTAAGTTGGTTTTCAACCCAACTCGTGAGGGAAAAGTGAAGAGAACCAACTTAGTGCAGTTCATGCAATTTTGCACGGGAAAATTTTTTCTTTGACACTTGATGCTAGTTTACACCATGAGAGAGACAGAGAAAAGAGATAAAAGAGAGGAGGAAACATTTTTTTTTCCAATTACTTTTGGGTTTGTGTATAGGGAAGGAAAAAATCAATGGATTCTTAGGTGAATATGTTTAATGAGTCTGTAAAGGGAAATAAATAAGGTCGTGATGTTGTTCTTGGTGGTATTAAAGAAGAGGAAGATTAATAAAGTTGAAGATTTTTGGATTAGAAAATACTAGGGCATTGTTTATGCATATATGCTTATGCTACCATTTTATTCCTTTAATTAGTAAATGTTATGGCTGGTTATGCTTCCTTTTTAGGTCTAACTTTTTTTTTCAATTCTTTTGCACTCAAATTTTAGTATTTGAGGTGGATGTTTAAAGTTCAAATTATACACTTTGAGAATAATTTATGAGCATAATTAACCTAGTTTTAAACATGTTGTTGCATAGAGAATTGGTTTGAAATGCTTGTAAATTCATGAAATATTGAGAATAATATAAAATTGTAAAGACCAAACTATTAACATGGAAGGAAACTTGTTGTATGTATGGTTTTGATTCCTCCATGAGAAGAGCATTATTTATGTAAATAATATTGGGTTAAATATGTTTTTGGTCCCTATAAAATTGGGACCTTTCAAGTTTAGTCTTTACTTAATTTTAATAGTTCTTTTAATCCCTAAAAAAATTTCTGCACTCAGTATTAGTCCCTCCTCAATTCAAATTTGTTTAATTTATGCTTAAACTCTTGAGTTTTTGAACAATTTTTTACAAACGTGTTAAGAACATTACTAAAAGTTCCTCTGCGAAAAATTGTTGCAAAATTTGATTTCTACGTCCAAATTTTGTTAATTTTATCTTTAACTT